>Ga0209377_1000001_pt1 | contig 162444 bp, 142 predicted proteins | sample GraSoiAngelo_141_FD_185898 | JGI IMG/M metagenome (GOLD analysis project Ga0209377, IMG submission 185898) | Grasslands soil microbial communities from the Angelo Coastal Reserve, California, USA - 14_0929_12_40cm (SPAdes) (version 2) | ecosystem: Environmental > Terrestrial > Soil >...
AATAACCATGCATGGAGACAATTTACGTTTGCCAGCATTACTACCGCTAAAATAAGAGTACTGATAAATAACTCCCTAGCAACCTATAGCCGAGTTACCGAGATCGAGGCTTACACAGCCGGGGCAACTCCCACGCCAACCCCAACACCTGGAGGAACTAATGTTGCTCTAGCTGCCAATGGTGGAGTAGCCAGTGCCTCATCGACTTACAGTAACAATTTTCCGGTAAGGGCGGTTAATGATGGAGATCGCTTTCTAAATTGGGGTAATGGCGGTGGCTGGGCTGATGGAACAGCGAATGTTTGGCCGGACTGGGTAGAAATAGATTTCAACGCTAGTTATCCGATTAACGAAATAGATTTTTTCACTCTTCAAGATGACTATCAAAATCCTAGCCCGCCCACGCTTAACATGACGTTTACCTTATACGGCGTAACAGATTTTGAAGTACAGTATTGGGCAGGTTCCACCTGGACGGATGTTCCTGGCGGCAACGTAACTGGAAATAACCATGCATGGAGACAATTTACGTTTGCCAGCATTACTACCGCTAAAATAAGAGTACTGATAAATAACTCCCTAGCAACCTATAGCCGAGTTACCGAGATCGAGGCTTACACAGCCGGGGCAAATCCACGCCAACCCTAACACCTACTGCAACACGACACCCTGGACGCGTGCGGTTCCGAACGCACAAAGCGCAAGCAATGTTGCTTTCAGTAGCTTTGCCGGGCACTGGAGCCGCGTAGGCGGTGCGATCGATTACCGTTGGGCGTAGCCACAGACTCGTCTTTCATCAATTACGTACCCGGTTATCAGAATTTGGACGTTGGAACCATGATCAGCTCCCCCGTGACCGGGTTAAGTGCGCATACGACTTACTATTACCGAGCGCGAGCCTACAATGGGTGTGCTACAGGCCCCAATTCCACCGTCAAAAGTGTACAGACATCGCCCTGAGATCAGAAGGCGAGCCGGAGCGTACTTACTCTAGCCCGGGAACAACCGTTCACCCCAACTTCATGACGACAGGCCTGGCGGATTCGACCCAGGGGCTCGACGTCGTCCGGCGCTAATCCATCCGGAAGGCTAACAAAAGCGCGCGGGCGCGCTTGAATAGTTGGCGGGCTAACAAGTGGAACGCTGCGAAAGCGCGCGCTCGCCGAGCCAGGGGAAATGGCGTCGGGCGTGCACGGTACGCCTAAGGCCGAACGACTCGATCGCTTTGCTCCGAATGTGGGCGATTGCTTCATCTATCGAATCCGTCGCGTAGATCAGCTTCAGGTCGGCATCGGCGATCATCCCTCGCTGCGCCATTGTTGCGATGAAATGGAGCAGTTCCTTCCAATAATCGGTTCCCATGATCACAATGGGAAAATTTTTGATCTTTGCGGTTTGAATAAGGGTGAGCGCTTCGAATAGTTCGTCGAGCGTGCCTGCGCCTCCGGGCATGACCACAAAGGCGTAGGAATATTTCACCAGCAGCGTCTTTCGGACGAAAAAATAATGGAGGCGCACGCAGCGATCGAGGTAAGCGTTTGTCGGTTGCTCAGACGGTAGCTCGATCGTGCAGCCGACGGAACGGCCGCCAACTTCCTTGGCGCCGCGGTTCGCCGCTTCCATAATTCCAGGGCCGCCGCCGGTAATGACTGTGAACCCGAGGCGCGCAATGGCTGCACCCATTTTCCTGGCCAACTCATAATGTGGATCGTCACGATGAATCCGAGCTGAGCCGAACACGGTCACACACGGACCGACGAAATGGAGTGTGCGAAAACCGCGCAGGAAATCGCGCATCACTCGCAATAGCGTGAAAAACTCGGCAAAACGTGAGCGCGGTCCTTCGAGAAAAATTTCGTCTGCCCGTTCTGAAGCGGTGGTTGGCGCCGAAGTCGCCGCGGCGACGGGCTTACGGATCGAATCGTCCTCGTTCTGCACGAGGATTGATTAAACCCGGCGCAGCGGCCGGCGCAAAGCTAAACACGTCATCACGCGATTACCGCGCGCTCGCTACTCAGAACGTGTACAACGCTACCCGCCGAGCGCACCGCGCAAACGGTCAAGAAACGGCACCTGCGCAGCCTTTAATTTGCGCCTGGCAACTTCTTCTAAGAAGAAGCACGCCTGATCGACTTCCGGAAATTTTTGGTATTTGCCTGAGCGCGGCGGCCATTCCAGTTCGAACAGATTTGACTTGCACTCGAACGGTTCCGGAAAATCGCCTTCGAACGCCCAGGCGTGTACAATTTTGCCGCCTTTTTGTTTGATCCAGCCGAGCTCAATCCAGTCCCTAGCGTTTTCCGGGCGGCATCCTACTTCTTCTTCGAATTCAATTTGAGCGCGTGTTAGTAAATCTTCTCCCGGAGCCGCCTCGCCTTTCGGGATTGTCCACGCGCCATCGTCTTTGCGCGTAAAGAAGGGGCCGCCGGGGTGAACTAGCAAAACTTCGATCTCATCATTCCTCCGCCGGAACATCAGCAGACCAGCACTGATCCGACTTCGCGAAGACTTTGAAGATTCGTTATCATGAGTGAAGTCCATTGCGGCACCCTTGCTTTATTAGAAGAATCTGAGTCTTGCCTGGCGGAGCAAACAAGTCGAAAAGGCTGGCGCCATGACGAAAAAAGCTGCTTCAAGCAAGCGGAATCTCGTTAGGCGATTCTTTTCGCTACTCGGACCGGGGTTGATCACCGGCGCGGCGGATGACGATCCCTCGGGTATTGCGACCTATTCCATCGCCGGTGCGCAGATGGGCACAGCCATGCTCTGGACGGCGTTTATCACCTGGCCGTTCATGGGGTGCGTTCAATTCATGTGCGCGCGCATCGGAATGGTCACCGGTATGGGATTGGGCGACGCGCTTCGGCGAAAAGGTCCGCGCTGGCTATTATTTGGTGGCGCGTTCGGATTGCTGGCCGCGAACACGATCAACGTCGGGGCCGATCTTTCCGGCATGGCGGACGCGGCCGAGATGCTCAGCGGAATCAATTCGCACATCTACGTAGTGATTTTCGGTATCGGCATCGCCTACGCGACTATCCGATTTCGTTATCATCAAATCGCGATGATCATGAAGTGGCTGGCGGCTGTTCTGTTCGCCTACGTCATTACTGCTTTTATAGCTGGCCCTGATTGGGGGCGCGTGTTGCGCGACACTTTTATTCCATCGTTGCCCAAAGGCCATGCTGCCTGGGAAAATCTGGTCGCGATTCTCGGGACGACAATCAGTCCCTATCTATTTTTCTGGCAGGCGTCTGAGGAAGTTGAAGAGGAAAAAGCGATGGGGCGACGTTTGCTTCGGCAACGGCGAGGCGCAACCAAATGGGAAATTATTGACCGCAAAATCGATGTCGGCGTCGGCACATTCTTTTCCAATTTCGTCATGTATTTCATCATCCTTACGACCGCGCTCACGTTGCACAAGAACGACATCAGCAACATCGAAACATCGAAGCAAGTCGCCGAGGCGCTGCGACCGCTGGCTGGAACCTTCGCATATCTGCTCTACACGGTCGGGATCATCGGCGTAGGATTTCTTGCGATTCCGACACTTGCCGGCTCTGCCGCCTACGCATTCGCGGAAACGTTTTCGTGGAAAGAGGGGCTGGATGAACCGTTTCGTGGGGCAATCCCGTTTTACGCTGTGCTGATTTTCTCGATCCTGGTCGGTATCGCGATGGACTTCCTTCAAATCAATCCGATCAAGGCACTATTCTGGACGGCGATCATCAATGGCGTGCTCGCGCCATTTTTACTCGTTGGAGTTTTGATCGCGGCGTCCGACCGCAAACTCATGCAGGGTCAACCCAGCTCTTGGTTGTCGCGCATCGCCGTCGCAATCATCACAATGGTAATGTTCGGCGCAGCTGCCGCGATGTTCATTTTATAGAAGGCCTGCTATTCGCTTTCTGTCCCCAAAGATGAAACGTGTAGGTGAAGACAATGTAGCCAAACAGATCGTGCTTCGGACCGTTGCTGACGTAGAGCGCGGGATTGAACTGGAAGTCTGGTGTGACGTTGCAGGTGAAACCGATTGTCGATGAGTTTTCGGAACCGCTTTGCCAATCAACCTGCACCCGCCATCTCTTATTGAAGTCGTAGGCATAGCCGAGGATTGCTTCGTTTTTGTAGCCGGCATGAATGCCGCCGACGAACACCTTGTTATGCTCGGTGCAGTAGCCAGCTTCGATATACGGTTGAGGATCTACGTTTAAGTGAGGCGACCAATTCACGAAGCCAACCGACAGAAGAAAAGGCTCTTTCGTTAACAAGCCGATCTCCGTCGCGAAGATCCAATCGTCCGGTTGGAATCCGCGAAACACCGCTACTTCAGCCCATTTCGTCAGGCCCAACTCGGCTTGCAATTCATACGGGTTCGCAATGCGCTTGTCTTGAATTTGTAGACTTAACGAGAGATCGCCTTCTCCTTGCAAATCGGGGGTCACGATCTGGCTCAAACCTTTTGTCGTTGCGAAGGCCGAAGAGGTGCTCAAAAGAAAAACGCCAATCGCCAGAATGAGCGTCGTGAAATCGGTTAGCTTGTTGCTCGCAGCTGGCTTATGTAACCCGTTCAACACGGCGCGAGTAAAACCATTATTTAGGAATTTGTCGATTCCATGTTGAACGCGCGCCGGGCGATTTTAAGATTGCGACAATGCGCGTGCTTGCCATCGACTCTTCCTTGCGCAACACCGGTGTCGCAATTGTCGATGCGAACAATGGCAAACCGCGTTCTATCTATTTCGGGACGATTCACAATGCGAGCTCGGTGCGTCCTTCATCGTGCCTCGTAGCAATTCGTGATCGGTTGGTTCAGCTTATCCGGGAACACGAACCGGATTGTTGCGCGTTCGAAGCGGTTATTTATGTGCAAAGCCATAAGACCGCGATTGTCCTGGGAGCGGCGAGGGGCGCGGCGATTCTCGCCGCCGCCGAGAACGGATTGCCAGTTTTTGAATATCCACCGAGAAGAATCAAACAATCCACCGTTGGGCGCGGTGCGGCCGGAAAAAATCAGGTCGCATTTATGGTGCGCGCGCTTCTCGGTTTGACGGAAACGCCGGAGGCCGATGCCGCGGACGCGCTGGCAATCGCTCTTACACATTTGCGCGCACAGGAAGCAGCCGCGCTAGGACTTTCCGGAGGTACGCAAATATGAACGTCGCCCATGATTATTCGCTTAATGTGCGTTGGCTCGGCCGAATGGAATTTGCTCACGCGCTCGCGCTGCAGGAAGAGATTGTGGCCAAAAAGCGCAACGAGCGCGTATCGAAAGATGAGTTGCTTCTGCTCGAGCACGAACCGGTTTACACAATCGGGCGCACTCCTGATCAATCCAGTTTGTTAGGGTCCGCGCATTTGCCGTATCCACTCTTCCCCATTAATCGCGGCGGACAGGCGACCTATCACGGGCCCGGCCAGCTAATCGGTTATCCGATTATCGATTTGCGCCGCTGCGGACACGATTTACACAGGTATTTGCGGTGGCTGGAGCAGTTGCTCATCGAAACGCTGGCCGAATACGAGATCGCTGCGATTCGGCGCGAATCGCTCACTGGCGTTTGGGTCAGCAATCGCAAGATTGCGTCTATCGGCGTGGGTGTTCGCCACTGGATCACCATGCACGGATTTGCGTTGAATGTTTGCGGCGACCTGTCGCCTTTTAATCACATTGTCCCGTGCGGCATCAACGACGTCACAATCACATCTATGGAAAAAGAAACAGGCGTGCGATTTTTCGTTGGAGAGATTGCTGCGTTCGTTGAAAAATTGGCACTGAATTTGATTGGCGATTTGCGCATCTCGGCAGAACCAGAACCGATCAGTATTTAAGAAATCGAAGTGCCATGATTCCGCTTGAAGACAACGTCGGTGACATCATTGGAAAAGCGCAACGCGGCTTGGGCATTTCCGATTCTGAACTGGCTGAAAAGGCGCGAGTCGGTTCGGAAACAATTCGCCAAATGAGGGGTGGCAATTTTGACGAGCCGGCGCTCCTGAGCATTGCGCCGGTTCTTGATCTCAGCGGCAGCGCGCTTTGCGAACTCGCCAGGGGACAATGGCATCCGAAAAAAATTGAAGGATTCGAGGGACTCGCGCAATTCAACACGGATTATGGCGGCATGGCTGTTAATGCCTATCTCACATGGGACCCGGCCACTCGCGTGGCGGCGGCCTTTGATACAGGCGCTGATTCGAAGGAAATGGTGCACTTTGCGAACCGCCACAAGCTGAATGTCCAACTGATTCTTCTTACGCATGCTCACGCTGATCACCTTGCAGATCTGCCATGCCTCCGCGAAGAAACCGGTGCGGATGTTTTTACCCCAACACGAGAACTAGTCCCTGGTGCGGAGGTAATTGATGAGGGAAAAAGCTTTCCGCTCGGCAATCTAAAAATCGATACCCGACTGACGTGGGGTCATTCGCCGGGCGGAATGACGTATGTGGTGACCGGGCTCGCGCGCCCCATCGCAATCGTGGGCGACTCTCTCTTTGCCGGATCTATGGGAGGCGGAAACGTGTCGTACCAAGATGCGTTACGAAACAATCTCGAGAAAATACTCACGTTGCCCGACGAGACGATCATTTGCCCGGGACACGGCCCGATGACGACAGTGGGCGAAGAGAAACAGCACAATCCGTTTTTCGCGGGCAAAATCTGATTTCATGAACATTGGTTTTGTTGGAGTCGGCCGCATGGGCGCGAACATGGCGCGCAGGTTAAAAGATCGGCAGTTTCACATAACGGCTGTTTACGATACCAATCGCGCAGCCGCTATATCGCTCGCGGCCGAACTTGGCTGCGCGGCTGCGCAAGATTTGTCGCAAGTTACTGCGGCGTGTGACGTGATTTTCACCGTCGTGACAGACGATAACGCAATGCGAACAGTTTTCGCAGGAACCGGCGATAACCTGCTCGTGAACGCGCGCGGAAAGCTCTTCATTAATTGCGCTACGATCTCGCCACAGGTCCACGTCAACGTTGAAAAACTCGCGCACCGTGCCGGCGCTGAAACGCTCGAAGCTTGCATGGCCTCTAGCATTACGCAGGCGCGCGAAGGAAAACTTTACCTGATGTGCGGCGGGAACGAAGAGACATTCCACAAGGCCGAACCAATTTTGAAGGAGCTTGCTGCAAAGATTCGATTCATCGGCAAAGCCGGGGAAGCGGCGAAGGTAAAAGCGCTCGTCAACATGGTGATGAACATCAACACCGCAGGTCTCGCTGAAGGACTGGGCCTTGGCGCCGCGCTCGGCTTGGATTTAACGATGCTGCGCGAAGTGTTTTCGCAGACCGGCGCGAACTCGCGCGTGTTGGAGACCGATGGCGAAGATATGCAAAACCGCGAGCACAGTTGCTTTTTCTCTGTTGCGCATGCTGCGAAAGACAGTGGGATCGCGCTCGACCTGGCGCGCAGTCTCGGCCTCGACCTGCCGCTCGCACGTGCGACGAAAGAGCAATACGACCGCATGGTCGCCGACGGCTTGGGCGAGCTCGATAAATCCGGCATCGCCGAGCTCACCTTCAAAGATCGCCAAAAACATTCCGGTGATCGCATGTGATGTGATGCGAATCAGTGCAGGGTTATCTTGACCTAATCAGATCCGAGTACGCCAAAGGCTCCGGCCATATGTCGCCGCACTGAGCGTTCCGTCTTTCTCCTGGAGCACCAAGTCTACGATGCTCACGTTTGGCAGATTTTGAGTCATGTTCTCCCACGTAACACCGAAGTCGTGTGAGACAAACACGCCGGCATCATTACCAACATAAACTGTTTGCGGCTGGTCCGGCCGAATGACAACGGCGTGATGCGGAACATCGGGAAGCCGACCTTTATCCACGTCTTCCCAAGTTTTCCCGCCATCTCTGGAGCAAAAGACGTGGGAGTGTCCGAAATTGGCGACTGTGACGAACAGAAAATCGGCTCCGAGCTTTTCAGTAGAATCGATCCGGGTAATTGAGTGTCCGGGCAAGGTGGCGCTTGCAAGGTTCGCGCTCCACGTCTCGCCACCGTCCCGACTGCGGAAGAAGCCGCCGTTTTCGGTACCGATGTAAACTCGCTTCGAGTCCGCGGGAGCAACTTCGATGGCTGAAATTGAGCTGCCGTCCAGGTCCGGCGATACCGCTCTCCACTTCTTCCCGTCGTTTTTGGTACGCCAGACTCGCGTCGATCCGGTGAACACCGTGTCCGGGTCCTGCGGATCCATGGTAACATAGACCATCCACGTCGAATCTGCTTCGTCTTGTGAAGCCGGCGGTGACACATTCCTGCTTCTTCCATTGCGCCACCGGTGAATAGCCATGTTGTAATAGGAAGCATAAAAATGGTTCGCATCGGCAGGATCATAAATCATCCAACCTCCATCGCCGCCGAGCACCTCGAAATGGTCATTGCTCCGTCCCTTTGTTGTCACGAGCGTCCCATTATCCTGGGCGCCTCCGCCAAAATGACGCCCGTTGCTTTGTGCTACGTCCATGTCGTAATACATCGTGACCGCGAGACCTTTGCTCCGGTTGCACCATTTCAGTCCTCCGTCTTCACTCACATCGAGACCGCCATCATTGGGATCGTACACGCGGCCCGGAGCAGTCGGCGGCATCAGAAGGTGATGATGATCCGCATGCGCATAATGAATACTTCCGCAATTGGAATTCCATCGCGTCGCTCTGGTCCACGTTTCGCCGCCGTCGGTAGTGAGATGGAGGTCAACGCCGCCACAAAGAACATGATTCGGATGCTCCGGATGGACGGCGATTGTATTCCCATAAGAAATCTGACCTTCCGCTCCGAAATGACGACCACCAATTTCCTTCCACCTCTCACCTCTGTTGGCGCTGCGGAAAACACCTAGAACGAGGTCGCTCCGATCGCTTAACGTGTTTTGAGCGAAACCATAAATCACATCCGGATCTGATGGACTAATCGCCAGGCTGGTGCGCCCAAAATTTTCCGGAGCAGGAAGATCTTTGCGCGGTTGTCTCCAGTGTTCGCCACCGTCTTCAGACAACCAGATTCCATTTTTTGCGCCCTGCTCAGTGAACGTGGCGAATATTACGCCCGGGCTAGTGGGATGAAACAGGATCGCGTGACACCAGTAATTGTTCGGAGAAATAAAGGTTTCCCGCCGCCAAGTCACGCCGCGGTCACGCGAGACAAACATCCCGCCAAAATCATCGCTTCGTGGACTGGATTCGTCCGCGCCAACGCCCCCTATCAACAAATGTGCTGAATCGAACGGATCAACCGCGATCACGCCGATGCGCGTGGGAATGCCCAGCTCGGATGCTCGAGCCAGCAGCTTCCAAGTCGCGCCGCCATCGCTACTTTCATAAATGCCTACTCCACCGTAGGAATCGAGTGAAAGGTTCGCTTCGCCTGTCCCGCAATAGATGACATTTGGATGTGCTGGATCAATCGCAAGCGAACCAATGTTTAAGCTGTCTTGTTTATTCCATAGCGAGCGCCATGTCTGCCCGGCATCCTTGCTTTGCCACACACCGCCGCCTGCCGCCCCTACCCAAATCCGATCGGGATGTTTCGGGTGGCAAACTATGCTTGTCAGTCTTCCACCGATGTTCGTTGGTCCAATGCACCTCCAGCGGGCCCGAGCCTTCGGCACTGGCAGATCTCGCTTAACGCGATTTCTCTCCAGTACCAGTTTATGCACGGGCGCCTCGCGATACGGCCACGCGCTGCGTGCGCGAAACCACACACTTCTCCTTTTATGACCTGAAAGCCGCGGCTTTGATACACGTGGTTTCAGATCTTTCTTCTGCGGACCAGGCGTAATCGGAACTATGTTGTTTCCACTGATTACAGACTTCATCTAATTCGTGGTGTTCCCAGCCGGGATTAGAAACTGAAAAGGGCACATTTTGTCTGAAAACCTTTCAGTTCAAATTCGCCAAGCGAATGCACCGGAACCAATTCGCCAAGTTTTGTGTGTGCCGATTCGCTCAGCGCGCACGGCTGGCCCAGTGAGCTAGCTAATTTTTCCAAGCGAAAGATCAAATTCAGTTCGCCCCCCATCAAGCTTTCTTCGCCCATCGACGCGACGCCCCCCATCGCGACGGCTCCGAAATGAACAACGAAGCGAAATTCCGGCCACTGTCTTTGCTGCAATTCTTTTAGCGCAGACATTACCGCCACGATCTCCTCCCGGCTCGTAGCGGCTTCCGGCCAATAGGCAAGGAAACCGTCGCCGAGATATTTGTTAATTATCCCGTGATGATTTTCGATAACCTCCTTGCAAGTAAAAATCCACGATCCAAGAAGAACATCCAGATCCTCACTCTGCATGGAGCGGCTGAGCGGTGTGAAACCGCGAATGTCCGTGACGACAAGCCAGCACGGAACATTTTCGATCTCCCGCAATGTTCGTTGCACCAAATCGGTTCTGTACTCCTTTGAAATAGCGAAGGGGTGCCGAAGCGTGAGAGTCTGATCGCCGATTACGATTTGATCGCCGTCGTTTAATCGAATCGGGTGATGAATCCGCCGCTTGTTCAAAAAAGTTCCGTTGCTGCTGCCGAAATCAATCAGCCAAAGTTCGCCGACATTTTGCAGGTGGATGAGGGCATGCCGGCGCGACACTTTGGGAGATTCCAGGACGATTGTATTCGCGGCCGTGCGTCCGAGCGAACAACTACCGCGGATCGGATGGCGTGTGCCATCGGCCGCTTCCAACCAGGCACCTTCCTCTGGGGGTGCGTTCACGCGGAAAGAAGCTACCAAAAGTAATACCGGATGCAAAGCATCCGAGATGTACTGAATTTCGACGGGCAAACGTAAAGTTGGCGATTGTGGGCACGGCGCTATTAGCTTTTAACTTCTTCCTACCTTAATGATGTATACTTGCTCAAAGTGAGCGACGAAGGGGCAGCCAACGTCATAGCGGTGACATCGCGTGAGTTTGTCAGCGGACAAAAGGTCTTTGGCCGCTACACACTGATCAAGGTCCTCGGACGAGGTGGAATGGGAGTAGTCTGGTTGGCGCGCGATCAGGAACTGGAGCGCGATGTTGCGCTGAAATTCCTTCCCAACCTCATGATGCAGGACCATGCAGCGCTCGGTGACCTCAAACGAGAGACGAAGCGCTGTCTCGAATTGACGCATCCGCACATCGTGCGCATTCACGACTTCATACACGACGAACGTTCCGGGTGCATTTCGATGGAGTACGTTGATGGCGAAACACTATCGAACTTGCGAGCTGAGAAAGAGCGGAGGGTCTTCGAGCCGGATGAGATTGCTGCCTGGATCAGTCAACTCTGCGAGGCACTCAACTACGCGCACCATCACGCGCACGTCATCCATTGTGACTTGAAGCCCGCAAACCTGATGGTGAATCAACGCGGCAGTCTCAAGGTATCCGATTTTGGTATAGCACGTAATCTCACTGATTCAGTAAGCAGGTTAACAGCTCAGCAAGGCCGAGGTGGCACGCTCATTTATATGAGCCCGCAACAACTAAATGGCAAACGTTGCACGCACCTGGACGACATCTACTCGCTAGGCGCTACCATCTACGAACTGCTTGCCAGCAAGCCGCCCTTCTATTCGGGGAATATCGACCGGCAGATTTGCGAGCGAATTGCTCCTTCGATGACGGAACGGCGCAAAGAATTGGACATCGAGCCAGCGTCGGTTCCGCCGATTTGGGAAGATACGGTTGCAGGGTGTCTGGCGAAAGATCCGTCGCGCCGTCCGCAGTCGGCCACAGAGGTTGCGCAGCGACTGCAACTCACGTCGGCACCCACAGGAACAAGCGTAGCACCTGCCCACAGAGCAAACAGAAAACCGCTGATTATAGGTGGCATTGCAATGCTGTCGATTCTTGCGCTTGCTGGCTTGTACCTCGGAATGTTGAAGCGGCAGCCTGAACCAGTGCCACAAGCGGCGGCAATTCCGGAAAAATCAATCGCCGTACTGCCGTTCGAAAATCGAAGCGAAGATAAAGCCAATGCCTATTTTGCCGACGGTATTCAGGACGAGATTCTGACGCGCTTGTCCAAGATAGCCGATCTGAAGGTGATCTCGCGCACTTCTACGCAGCATTATAAAAGTGCCCCGGAAAACCTGCCCGAGATCGCCAGGCAACTCGGTGTAGCCCATATCCTGGAAGGCAGCGTGCAGAAGAGCGGCGATGCCGTGCGCGTGAACGTGCAGCTAATCAAAGCAGACAATGATTCGCACCTTTGGGCAGACACATTTGACCGCAAACTGACCGACATCTTTTCCGTTGAGAGCGAGATAGCCAAAGCTGTCGCCGATCAATTGCAAGCAAGGCTCACAGGTCAGGAAGAGCAAGTCATCGCTGCCAAACCAACAGATAATCCTGAAGCTTATGATGCCTACCTGCGTGGTCTGGCTTATACGCTCAAAACTGGCAACAACCCCGCGAACGCTCTTGCCGCGCAGAAATATCTTAGAGAAGCGGTGCGGTTGGATCCGAAGTTCGCGCTTGCTTGGGCGCTGCTGTCAATCGCTGATGCACGGGGCTACCTCGTAGGGAATCTTCAACCAACGGTCGCCCTCCGCGAAGAGGCGCGACAGGCGGCCGAGACCGCCTTTACTCTTCAGCCCGATCTCGGCGAAGCCATCTTGGCCAAGGGCTATTACCATTACGCTTGTCTAAAGGATTACGACGCCGCGCTGCGTTACTTTGAGCAGGCCGGTCAGTTCCTGCCAAATAGCAGCCAGATTCCTGAATCCCTAGCCTATGTTACGCGGAGGCGAGGTGAGTGGGGTCGGAGCGAGTCCTATTTTAACGAAGCCGAGCGGCTTGACCCACGCAACGTTCGGCTGCTTACTAACCACGCGTTTTCGTATTCCGTACTTCGTCGTTTCCCCGAAGCGCTGCGAAAGTTTGATCAGGTCCTCGACATCATACCGGACGACGTGGATACGCTCGCGTTCAAGGCGGCTATCGCACAAGCCGAGGGTGATCTGCCGCGTGCTGCTGCGCTCCTCACGCCCCTGCGTCCCAATGCCGACCATACCAGTGCGTTGGAAACACAAGTTTACCAGGCGATCCTGGAGCGGCGTCCTGCACAAATCATTTCTCGCCTAAAGGAAATACTGGCCAAGCCTGATCCAGCGTTGGGTTATCACAATGGCGGACTACGGTTTTGGTTAGGTTGGGCGCAACAAGTGGCTGGCGATCATGCCGCCGCACAGGAAACTTGGCGCCAAGCGCGCAGCGAACTGGAAACTTTCCTCGAGGAGCAGCCGGAAAATTCTAATCTAATTGGATATCTCGCCTTGACCAATATGGGCCTTGGCGACAAAGCGGCGGCGTTGGTTCTGTCGGAACGGGGGACAGCCATGCTGCCGATTGAGAAAGACGTGGTGAGCGGTGCCGGTCCGATCGAGACCCTGGCTCGGGTTGCAGCGCAGATGGGAGAGCCCGACCGCGCCATTGCCGCTTTACAGCAAGTGCTCTCGGTACCGGGCACGGGCGCACTGGAGAAATACATGCCGCTCACTCCGGCGCTGCTCCGGCTCGATCCGATGTTCGATCCGCTCCGAAAGGATCCTCGCTTCCAAAAACTCATTGCTTCACCCAGGCCGAAGTAAACTGCTCCGACCTGTAGCGCAGCACCGCGAGACAGATTGAGACTTTTGTCTCAAACCGGTCACAACTAGCTCACCCTGCGAGTGGCATTGGTCCCAGCGCCATCCAATGCCAAACGTGTCGCATCAACTCGGCGGCGGCGGTGGTGGTGGTGGCGGTGGTGGCGACGGTTCTGGTGGCTTTGGCGGAACTGTATATTGTTTCATACACAAGATGTGACCCTATCATTTACACTAATGTCAAGCCAACGTTTAACGTTTGCTTTCCTCGAGCCTTGCAATATTTCGATCTGGATTCTTCGACCTTGGGTTCAGGCACAACTAATTACAACGGCAGGCGTCGCTTTAAAACGAAGACAGTATAAGCCGCTGAGTCATTGAGGGCCGACGGCTGCTGAATGTCGTACCGGAAATCGTAGACGTCGCAGAGTTCCAGCGACGGAACCGAATCGAGCAGTCGTCGAAATTGCCTTTGGCTGTACGTGCGCAACTGAAACGCGTCCTGCAGGCGCAATTCCTTCGATCTGCGCCGCGCCATCAGGCAGACCTGAACGTCCTCAATCCGCCTACGGCGATCGGTGTGTACTAGCCGGAGCGATACGGTCACTTCTGTTTCGCATCTCCGCTCCGTCCAGCACTCGGAGTTCTCTTTGTCGCCTCCCAAGGGGGACAGATGCAAGCCTAGGACATAGATACCGCCCACACGAAGGCTACGGGCAACACACTCCAGGTGGCCGTGCGCCGCCTGCTCGGTTAATAGGTGACGAAACGTGTTTACAACACAGTATGCCGCATCAGCTGCCTGCCCGATCCAAAAATTGGACATCTCGGCTTCGAACGTTTCGGCATTAAGGCGGCAACGTGCAAGCCGCCGCCGAAGGTAACGCAATGCTGGCTGACTGACATCAAAACCGCTCAGTTCGTAGCCGCGGGCTGCCAACGCGGTGATTAGACGGCCAGTGCCGCAGGCAGGCTCCAGCAAACGCCGGACCCTAAAGCCACAATATTTTCGACATGCGGCCTCGATGAAGTCGGCCTCTGGTTGAGTGTACGCTTGGAAGGCAATATCGTAATACTCCGGATGGTCATACCAGGTCCCTTCCAGCATGCGGCTTCTTGTCATTGTCATCGATGGACATCAAACTTGCATGAACTTCACGCGGAAATTCGCGTTTACTTTGGAAACCAATTAATAGCTGGGCTTGGCGTTGCTACATCGGACGCACGCTGGCGTCATTGTAGAATTCGATTTGCTTGCCGCCGAGACGACGTATGGCGCGCCAGCCGTGACGTTTTGCAAACTCGTCCAGCTCTGCGTGGGACATCTGTCGAAGAACCCGCAGTTCCGCAGGCTGCGTAACGACGTACTCGGAGCTGCGTGATAGGACCTTGGCGGCCTTCGCGGCGAGAGCTCCAAGTTCTTCGTGCATATTGTTGCTCGCCTAACGGTTGGGCGCGCGGCTCGGGTTTCGGAAACTCTTCTTCGCCGGCTTGGAAGGCGTAGCCTGGGCGAAGGCGGGCAGGGGCGGCGGATGCTTCATCTTTCGATTTAATCGGGGTCCCAGTGCGTGAAGCGCTTTACGGCTCGGCGAAGGTCCGCGGGCGCCAGGCTTTTCCATATCGATCTCGGTAATTGTAGAGGCGCTCGCCGCAACGAGCGCCTATCCACTAGCTTGAACGCTGAGCACAGCCCGCGCCACAACAATTTCGCCTCACTGGCGCGTTGGTTTTCATCAGGTAAATTCTTTAGGTGTTTTCCGAGACGATCCAGCTGCGCGGGCATATTATTGATTCGCTCATCCTGCCAAAAGTGCTGGATCAAATTCTGACCCACGGGGCCAACTTTAAGATCACTGAGATCAACATCGGCAAGAAACGGGCTGATCAGAGCTTTGCCCGAATTGAGGTGTCCGCCGAAACAGGCGAGGCGCTGGACGAATTGATCCTACGTCTTCGCCAGCAGGGCGCCGAAGTTTTGGAGCGCGCAAATGCGCAAATCGCTGCCGCCTCTGCCGACGGAGTTTTCCCGCCCGATTTCTACGTGACGACGAATCAGCAAACGTTCGTCCGCATCGACGGCAAGGAAATCGAAGTGCAGCCAGCCATGATGGACAGCGCTATAGCGGTCGATCGAAAAAGAGGTACCGCCAGAGCTGTTAAGTTCTTCGACGTTCGCAAAGGCGACGAGATCGTGATCGGTCACCAGGGTGTGCGCGTTGTACCGGTGCAGCGCGCAACCACGGGCACGGATGTTTTTCAGTTCATCAACACAATCGTCGATGCCGACGAACCGAAATCGGCCATCATTCGCGAGCTGGCCGGCGAATTGTATCGTGCGCATGCAGCGAAAGGAAAAATTGCCGTGGTCGTCGGCCCTGCGATCGTCCGAACCGGCGCCGGTCAGCATTTGGTGCGCCTCATCGAATCGCGTTATGTCGATCGGCTCTTTGCCGGAAATTCGTTTGCCGCTTATGACGTGGAACGCGCATTGTTCGGCACTTCGCTGGGAATGAATCCCGATCTGGCCTTCGCGCGCGGAGGACGTGAGAACCTGATCCGAGCGGTCAATGCAATTCGCCAAGCGGGAGGAATCGCCAGCGCTGTTGAGAAAAAGATCCTGACCAGTGGCATCATGCACGCCTGCGTCCATCACAACATCGATATCGTGCTGACGGGTTCGATCCGCGACGAGGGACCGATTCCTGGTGTAACGACAGATGCGATCGAGGCCCAAAAGATGATGCGCAAAAAACTCGCCGACGTGACGCACGCCCTGCTCTTAGCGAACATTCAGCATTCGCTCGCCGTGGCCAGCATGCTCGCGCCAACGGTGAAAACGGTGTGCGTTGATATCGATCCTTCGGCAGTAGAGCGCGCGGTCGGGCATCAGCCGTTGCAATCAATCGGCCTGGTCACGGATGTGGAACCTTTTCTTCGCGAACTCGCCGATCGTCTCGCGTCATGAAGTTGTTAGTTGATGGTTGATAGTTGATAGCAGTCCATCGTTTGGCTTTCGTCCATCAACTATCAACCGGGAACTATCAACTCCTTCAAATGCGCGAGCTGCTTCTTTGTCCGCCCGATTACTACGGCATCGAGTACGAGATCAATCCATGGATGAGCGTCGCCCACGCCGCCGAGGCGCCGGTTGTTCAACAGCAATGGAAACAATTGCACGCGACTCTTTCAAAATTGGATTGCAAGGTTCATTTGGTTACGCCACAGCCAGGGCTTCCCGACATGGTTTTCACCGCCAACGCCGGACTGACCGTCGGCCGCAAATTCATCCCCAGTAATTTCCGCCACAAAGAACGCGCCGGCGAACAGCCGTTCTTTGCCGAATGGATGAAACAACATGGCTACGAAGTGTCCTGGTTGCCGGAAAATCTTTACTTCGAAGGCGAAGGCGATGCGCTCTTCGGCAGCGACGTGCTCTTTTGCGGCTACAAATTTCGCTCCGACATCCAATCGCACGGGGCCATAGCAGAAATGCTCGGTTGTCTCGCTGTCTCCGTAGAATTAGTCGATGCGCGCTTCTACCACCTTGATACCTGCTTTTGCCCGCTGCCTGACGGCGGCGCATTTTGGTTCCCCAATGCCTTCGATGAATACGGGCAGCGCGCAATCCGGGAACACGTGACCGATTTGATCGATGTCGCGCCGGCCGAGGCGATGCACTTTTCATGTAACGCCGTCGTTATCGAGGGGGATATCGTCTTGCCCCAGGGCGCGCCGCGGCTCGTAATTACACTGCAGGAGCGCGGCTATCGTTGCCACGAATTGCCGATGAGCGAATTCATCAAAGCCGGCGGCGCGTGCAAATGTCTCACCATGTTTATGCCGCAGCGGGAGCGACTGGATGAAAGAAGTATTGGAGCAATGGAGTAATGATTCTCAGCACTACTACCCCATTACTCCACCCTTTGACGTTTGACCCGTAATGCAGCCTCGATTTTTCCAAGTGGTAAGCAATTCACAACGTCTTCTTTGGTGAGCCACCCTTTCCGCGCGATGCCAATTCCAAACCACAAATCCTGCAAACGCTCGGTGCGATGAGCGTCGGGGTTGATGACGCATTTGACGCCTTTCTGTTTCGCTAACGGCCACCAGCGCCAGTCCAGATCGAGCCGCTTTGGTACAGAGTTGAGCTCAATCCACGTGCCGGTGCGCGCCGCTGCGTCGAGAATTGCGGGGATGTCGATCTGATACGGCTCGCGTTTCAGCAGCAGCCGGCCGGTCGGATGCGCCAACATCGTGACCAACGGGTTCTCCATCGCGCGAATGACGCGCTGCGTCATTGCCTGTTCGTTCAAATTGAAGACGGAATGAACGGACACAATAACATAATCAAGTTGTGAGAGGACTTCGTCTGGCAAATCGAGCGAGCCGTCACGCAAAATGTCGCATTCGACACCCGCGAAGATGCGAAAGCCACTTAGTTTTTTGTTTAGCTTTCTAATCGTGCCGATCTGTGCGCGGAGTTTCGGTTCATCGATTCCGTGTGCCTGAATTGAGCTGCGGCTGTGATCGGCGATGCCGAGATATTCCAGCCCCAGTTCTTGCGCGGCAGCCGCCATTTCTTCGATGGAATTGTGTCCGTCACTCGCAGTGGTGTGACAATGAAACGTGCCCCGCAAGTTTTCCTTCTCGATCAGCTTCGGCAGAGAATGTTTCACAGCAGCTTCGAATTCGCCCCAGTTTTCCCGTAGCTCCGGCGCGATAAAATCGAGATCAACCGCGCGATACAACTCGGCTTCATCATGCACCTCTGGAATTTTTTTCACCGGTCTTTTCTTTTTTGCTTTTGGATCGACCGGAACCTGGGCAAGCCGGTATTCGTTGAGCGTCCAGCCTCGCTGAAGCGCGCGGCTGCGCAGCTCGATGTTGTGTTCCTTGTTTCCGGTGAAATAAGCAAGCGCGAAAGGGTATTCCGCAGTGCTCACGACGCGCAGATCACACTGCACTCCAGAGCGAAGCCGCATGCTCGATTTCGTCGGCCCGTGCGCGATGGTCGATTCGACCAGCGGATGCGAAACGAAGAATTGCATGATCGCTGCCGGATTTTTTGTGGCGACCAACAGATCGAGATCGTGCAAAATCTCCTTTCGTCGCCGATAGCTCCCGGCGATATCCACCTGCGAAGCGTCGCTGTGCGCCGCCAGGTCAGAACGCAACGTTTCCGCTTCAGCAGCGACTTGCCCGAACTGAAACGAACCGGCATGCGATGCGCGTTTCGCGATCGCGTCGCAGAGCTTTTGCTGCGTGGTCTCCCCAAAGCCGGGTAATTCAGCAACACGCCCGTCTTCGCACGCCTTTTGCAGCTGCTCGATCGAACTGATCCCGAGTTGATCGTAGAGACCCTTAATTTTTTTGGCGCCAAGGCCCGACAATGAAAACAGTTCCATGATGCCGGGCGGGAATTCGGCGCTCAATTCCTCGAAGTATTTCAGCGACCCGGTCGCGGCCAGCTCTTTGATCTTCTCTGCGATGCTTTTTCCGATTCCTGGAATTTTCGCCAGCGCTTCTTCGTCCTGAAAATTCGCGATGTTGCCGCCAAAGGTTTCAATCGCGCGCGCTGCATTAGTGTAAGCCCGGATCTTAAACGGATTCTCATTCTTCAGCTCGAGCAGCGTCGCAATCTTCTCCAGCACTCCCGCGATTTCCTCCTTGGTCATCACAAAGACCGTTAACCTGAATTGCGCCGCCGTCGACGGCGTTATGCCCTTCGCCTCGTGTTGGATTCGCTGATGGCCATGCTGTTCGGTGTTGTTGCTGCCACGCGGGCTGCGTTAGGCTCCCATCATCGTGAGTAGAACGAAGGCAATCTTCGCCGGCTTGGTCGCCGGTTTGCTCGGCGGAATCCTGATGACTACTGCGATGCTATTGCTTGCTATGCTAAGAGTGGCGACGCCGCTAGTGATCATCGGTGACCGGCTTTCGGTTTTTATTCCACCGGGTCCATTCCTTTCGCTCATGGGCAAGGTCGGCGGTTACAATCACCTGAAACAACTCGGCGTAGGATCAACAATTGCGGGCCAGCTTCTGGTCGCGGCGATCGTCGGAGCAATTTTTGGCTCGTTCGTGCGGCGGAATCCCAGCCGTATTCCGGCGATTTGGACGATGTCGATCTTCGTTCTATTCCCGCTCGTGGCATTTGCGATCGCACTGTGGCCCGTTCTTGGCACAAGCTACATCGGTCTGCCGATTGAGGTGGCGCGACTGGTCACGCTCGTTGGTTTTGCGCTTTGCGTTTTTCTATTCGAACGAACGCTCGTAACGGGTTTCCAGTTTCTCACCACCCGAAAAATTGCAAACCACGATTACGAATTCACTCCGGCCATGGGACGCCGCGCATTCGTGCTGGGAGCAATTGGGCTCGCCGCGGTGGGTGGCGGAGTGGCGCTGGCGCGCAAACTGTATCGCGCCGCGGCATTCAGCTATGACGGTACGCAGTATAGAGGGCCGATCGTTCAGCCGATTACGCCTAACGATTTATTCTACTGCGTCACCAAGAATGTGATAGATCCGAAGATAAATATTGATCTCTGGCATCTTGAAATCGGCGGCCTTGTGCAAAATCCAGCGACTTGGCGATTCCAAGACCTCACAGGATTTAAACCGACCACGCAGGAAACAACGCTCATGTGCATCAGCAATGACTTGGACGCGGGCCTGATCAGCAACGCGATCTGGAAAGGTGTTCCGCTCCGTGATTTGCTGGACCAGGCCGGCGTAATTTCCGGCGCGGCGCGAGTCCGCCTGCAGGGTGTCGATAATTACACCGATACCATCCCGCTGGAGAAAGCGATGCAACCGACTACGCTGCTCGCTTACGAAATGAACGGCGTGCCGCTGCCGGATCGACACGGTTACCCCTTGCGCGTAATCGTGCCCGGCTACTTCGGCGAGAAACACGTGAAATGGCTTACGCGTATCGAAGTGGCCGACGCCAACGCGAAAGGATTCTACGAGACGCAAGGCTGGGGGCCGGATTTCATCACTCCGACGAGATCGAGAATTGATGTACCGGAGTATGACTCTGGATTTTTCTTGGGCCAATTAGGCGCGCCGATTGAAGTGAAAGGCATCGCTTACGGTGGCGACCGCGGCATCTCACGAGTCGAAGTTAGCTTCGACGGGGGCAAATCATGGCGCGATACCGAGATTTACTATTCCGGCGGCAATTTGGCCTGGTCGCTGTGGAAGACATCATGGACGCCCGCTACAGCAGGCGATTACACGCTTGTCGTGCGCGCCACGGACGGGAAGGGCGACACCCAAGAATGGTATGAGGAACGCGGCCCATTTTCCGGCGTGGCCGGCTTGCATCAAACCGTTGTGCACGTGAGGGCGTGACTTGTTTCCGGGGAGCACAGGCTGCCAGCATTTACTCCCCGCAAAGAGTGACAGCAGCCTGAATGTTTGTAAGCACCGTAACTTGCGTCGTGTGCTAAATTTTATTGATGGAAAAAGTGATCATTGTCGGGAGTGGTTGCGCGGGGCTGACTGCCGCGATTTACGCTGCGCGCGCCAATCTTAGCCCGCTGGTGCTGGAAGGCCGGCAGCCCGGCGGACAACTCTCGACCACAACGTTGGTGGAAAATTACCCCGGTTTTCCCGACGGAATCGACGGACCGGAGCTCATTCTCAACATGCACAGGCAAGCCGAGAAATTCGGCGCGCGTTTCTCTTATGCGGAGGTGACAGATTTCGACGCAAGCAACAAACACGTCCGCATCGAAGCCGACGACGAATGGCTGGAGACACAGGCGCTGATCATCGCCAGTGGAGCGTCAGCTCGGTATCTGGGCTTGGAAAACGAACAGAAATTGATCGGGCACGGCCTGACCTCATGCGCAACGTGCGACGGCGCGTTTTACAAAAATGTACCTGTGTGCGTTGTGGGTGGCGGCGATTCCGCCGCCGAGGAATCGTTATTTCTCACCCGGTTCGCTTCAAAGGTTTATCTCATTCATCGCCGCGACAAGATGCGCGCGTCGGCGATCATGCAGGAGCGGGTATTCGCGAATAAGAAGATCGAGCCGATCTGGAACACTGTGGTTACCGAATATATTTTAGACGAAAAAGGCGAAATGCGTGCCGTGCGTTTGCGCAACGTGAAGACGAACGAAGAACGCGAACTGGTGGTGGCATGTGTGTTCATGGCAATCGGTCACGACCCGAACAGTCGACCGTATCGGGGCAAACTCGACATGGACGGCGAGGGCTACTTGATCACAAAAAATCTGGTGGAGAGCAAGCACCCCGGTGTATTCGTGGCTGGCGACGTTGCAGATCGCGTTTACAAGCAGGCGGTGACCGCCGCCGGCTCTGGCTGCGCCGCGGCGATCGACGCGGAGAAGTATCTAAGGGAGCTCGAACACTAATTGACTCCCGTGCCATGATGTCGAGCGACGTCGAGATGTAGTTGCAAATGACGAAATCCGAATGACCAAATGGCGAAAGAATCGCGGCGCGCGTTCTTCGGACTTCGTCATTGCTTCGTCATTCGACATTTTGTCATTCGTCATTAACCGATAGGATCATCTACGGTCAGCATGACAAAAACATGAAGATCTGCGATCTTACTCAGTTCTATTCGCCGGTAAGCGGCGGGGTGAAACGTTATCTTCACGAGAAGATCGATTACATCGAAAAGCACGCGCCGCGCGACGAGCACGTTCTGATTGTTCCCGGCCCGAAGACGAAGGTAAAAACAAACCGGTGCTCGCGCGTTTACACGATTCGTTCTCCCCTGGTGTCGCGCACGGCGCAATATCGCGCGCTGCTGAATTTGCGCGCTGTCGAAGAAATTTTGGAACAGGAAAAGCCGGACGTGATTGAGTCCGGGGATCCTTATCAAGTCGGCTGGAAAGCAGTGAAGGTCGGGCGCGCGCTGCGCGTGCCGGTAATCGGTTTTTATCATTCCCATTTTCCGGAAGCCTATGTGCGAAACAGCGCAAGACTTCTTGGAAAAATGGCGACCCGCCGGGTGATGAAACTTTCCCGGGCTTACGTGCGGAAACTGTACAACGAACACGCCGCCACGTTGGTCGCATCAGAGCAGCTGGCGCGCGTGTTGTCTGAATGGGGCGTGCGTAACGTGCGCGTCCTCAGTCTCGGTGTGAACACTGAGATTTTTCGCCCCGACAGGTCTGGCAACGATAGAATTCGCCACTCGCTCGCCTTGAATTCAACTCAAAAGCTACTTGTTTACGTCGGACGTCTGGCGAAAGAAAAGAACACAGCGACTTTGTTCGGCGCGTTCAAAATTTTGCAGCGAGGCCGTCCGAACGAATTCCATCTGCTCGTGATCGGCGATGGACCTGAACGGACGCAGCTCCGGAAATTGCAGGCACGAAATAAAAATGTTTCATCGATTCACTACTGCGCTGATCCGCACGAGCTCGCCCGTTACTATCGCGCCGCCGATCTGTTCGTTCATCCAGGTGTCCAGGAGACATTTGGCCTCGCAGCACTTGAGAGTCAGGCGTGTGGAACACCGGTCGTGGGAATTCTGGGCAGCTACATGGACCGCATCATTTGTCACGAGCAAAAATGTTGGGCGCGAGAGAACAGTGCGGAAGCATTAGCGAACGCGATCATGCGTTGGCCCGTAGAAAAATTGTCGGCTGTTGGCAGGAGCGCCGCGAAGAGCGCAGGCAGTTTCTACAGCTGGGCACGGGTGTTTGAGGAACTGTTTTGCATTTATCGCGAGGTTCGCGCAAACTACCGCCGATTTTAAATGGCGGACGACGACCACAGGCCGTTTCTCATTCGTGGCTATCGCAGATCGGACCGCGAAGCGGTAAGAAAGCTATGCTGCGAAACAGGCTTTCTCGGCGAACCGATTGATCCGGTTTACCAGGATCGTGAGTTATTTGCTGATTTTCTCACCACTTATTACACCGATCACGAACCGGAATCGTGTTTTCTTCTGGAGGTGGACGGCGAGATTCGCGGCTACCTGCTGGGTTCGCGCAAGCCTTTGCAAAATCAGCTCTACGCGCTTTACCAAAATGTCTGGCTGTTTTTCCGCGCGCTGACCCGTTACTTCCGCTATAACAAACGCTCCCGTCGTTTCATTCGCTGGGTCCTGATGTACGGGTGGCACGAAGTCCCGGCTCAACCGCGACGTGTCCCGCATTTTCACGTCAATCTTTTGCCAGAGGCGCGAAAAGTTTCGACCACACGCGCCCTGATGAGCGCGTACTTGAGCTATCTCTATCGCTCCGGCGAAAAACGCGTTTGCGGCCAGATCATCACGTTCGAAAGCCGGCGCGGCGAAAAAATGTTCGAGCGTTACGGGTTCAAGGTTCTGAACCGGGCGGAGATCACAAAATATAAAGCGTTCTATCCCGAGTCGGTCTATCTCAGCACTGTCATCAAGAATTTGGAGACGGCCGGACCACTTTCCGCTTACTCGCGCGTCCGCGAATAATCGGAGAATTACTTCCAAAAAGCCGACCGAGGGTACAAAAAGTTAAATGGCTTTCTGAGCTTTCGGTTTTAACGTTGTAACTCTTGTAACCCTTTAACCTTCCTTTCGCCGGCATAGCTCAGCTGGTAGAGCAGCTGATTTGTAATCAGCAGGTCGTCGGTTCGAATCCGACTGCCGGCTCGTTTCATTTTCGAATCTGGACTTTCCCACCACGGTTATGCACTCTACCCAGCCCGGTATGTGCACACGCACGAAACAAATCTTCGTTCTCCTATTGGCGTCTGGATCATTTTGCTTTGCGCAACAACACCACGGCATGCCAAGGGGTTCTCGTCCAACCTCAACGCCACGTCCGCCTCCGTCACGGTTTGTCGAGCCGAACTTTTTGCTGCCTGCGAATCCCGACGTCAGCGATTATCGGCCTGTCCTTAACGCCGAGGGGAGAATGGTTATTTTCGAGAGAAACCCCACCGCGACGCCGACTGATGTGAAATTGTACATTGCGGATCTGTCGACCGGCAATGTTCAGCGGTTTGTTAACTTCGCGTCTGCCCGTGCCGATTGGTGCTGGAACAGGTCTGGCGGGGGACTCACAAGTGGCCCGGTCGCGTTCAGCAATGGTGACGGCACTTATCGCGTCGACGCCGGCGGCCAGCCGGTCTTGCTCCCGAACACGGCGGGCATGATCTACCCGTCGTGGTATCCAGACTGCCAGCGTCTGGCCGTTGCGGGCCAGTTCAATGCAGAGAGCAACTATTATAATCAGGATCTCAATTACACCTGGGTCACAGACAGATCGACGACGCCTCCCACAGTCGCACAGATGGATCGCAATGCGCCGAGAGGCGCGGCATTCCTGCAAAAGTTTCAAGCCCGTGCCGGATGGTGGTCACCCGATGGCAAATGGTTTGCCTTTGAGTCTAATCGGATCTGCAATGACATTAGCGGCAACACCTATGCCATCTTCATTCAAGATGCGGCAGGTGCAAGGCCAGCAATACAAGTTAGCGATTGCACGTGGAACGTTCAGCACCCGAAATGGTTTCCGCCTGGCAACAACGGCAAAACCTTACTAATCGCGGTGGTTCAGGCGGGTCCGATGGAGCCGTTCAGGATTGCAAGTTTCGACGTGTCGCGCTTGTTGGGATCACGCTGACAACATCGGGCGTGGTCGTTAGGCTGAGGCGTTAGCGGTAGTTTTACCAGCCAAGTCGAGATGTTCGAGAATCTCGCTGCGCAGGCGGAGGAATGACTCACTGGTGCGATCGCGCGGACGCATAAGCTCAATATCGATCTTGCGATCGATCCGGCCGGGCGCCGGCGTTATGATGAGGATGCGATCGCTCATGTAGATGGCTTCATCGATGTCGTGGGTGACGAGAAGCATGGTGGTGCGGCGATTTTCCCAGAGGCGCAATACCTCGTCCTGCATCCGCATGCGCGTGAAGGCGTCGAGCGCGCCGAGTGGTTCATCGAGCAGAAGCACCTTGGGATGATTGATTAGCGCGCGGGCGAGGGCGACGCGCTGGGCCATGCCGCCCGAAAGATGATGTGGATAGGAATTGGCAAACGCTTCGAGTCCGACGAGCCGCATGAATTCGTCCACTTCAGTCCTTTTTTCTTGCAACACTCCGCGCGCAACGAGACCGGCCTCGATGTTGCGGCGAACGGTCAGCCACGGAAAAAGATTTGGATCTTGAAAAACAAGACCCCGCTCGGCTTTCGGTCCGAGGATCTTTTCTTCGCCCACAAGCAGTTTGCCGGCATCGGGAAAATCGAGACCCGCAATGAGTCGAAGCAGCGTCGATTTTCCGCAACCGCTCGGCCCAATTAACGACACGAGCTCGGCGGCGGCGACGGAAAACGAAATGCTGTCGAGGACGAGGCGCATGGTGCCCGGCGCGTCCGGGACCGCAAAACTCTTGCGGACTTCCTGAACGCGGAGTGCCGATGCGGCCACGACATTCCTCGTTACCACTTAATCATTCCCTTCTGCCAAACGAGGACTCGATCGCGCAGTTTGAAGAGCAAAGTCATAATGGTGGAGAAGAAGGCCGCCATGATGACGAGGGCTGCGAAGACTTTGCCGTATTCCGCCCAGCCTTGCGCCCAACTGACATACCAACCGAGGCCGGATTTAACTCCCACAGTTTCCGCGACCACGAGAGTCAGAAAAGACGCACCGAGTCCCATGAACAGGCCGATGAAAATATTCGGAACCGCCGCTGGAATCGCCACACGAAAAATAAGATAGGCGCGTCCGGCGCCGAGCGTTCGAGCCACGTCAAGGTAGGACGCGCGAGTATTAGAGACTCCGGACGCAGTCAACATCGTGACCGGGAACCACACCGCGAGCGCGATTAATCCTGCTGCGGACACGATTGCCGAAGGCGCCACAACCATCGAAAAAGGAATCCATGCTGTGGCTGGAATCGGTCCCACAACCTTGAGCAGCGGCATTCCCCAATAGCGCACCGAACTCGACCATCCAATGCACACTCCGCTAATGAGTCCGACGATCACGCCAAGCGTGTAGCCACTCAAGAGTAAAACCAGTGAGTGCCAGGTGCTATCGAGCAACAGCGCGCGATCGCTAATCAAACTGCGTAAAACCGCTGCGGGGCCTGGAAAGTACGGCAGCGGAAGTAAGTGGAAGCCCAACGTAATCGCGTCCCAAACACCAAGTAACAGGATTGCAGCCGTAAAAATCGGCCACATGTGCCGCATCCATTGGCGCAACCCCGCCCAGAATGTTTGGGCGATCGCGAGAACAATTGAAACGCCGAGAATTTCCCAAAACAGCAGTATATAAGAATGCGTCTCAAGGGGCGGCGCGTTTTTCGCAAACAGCAAGTGAACTCCGAACGCAATTAGAGTTGCGACCGGAACAGCCAGCTGCATCAGCCAAGACAATGTCGATTGGTTGTTGGTAAGACCGACAGCGTTAGTCCCTGCAACTGGTTTCATAGATGTCATTCTGATCCCGCGGTCGCGGGAGAAGAATCTCGGATCATTTGCAGCCCCGTCCGCGCAGGAATAGACAGAGATGTTTCGCTCCGCTCAACATGACACGTCATTTATTAGAAGGATTCCGCCGTCTTCGGCCAACCTAATGGAGCCAGCGTTGCTCGTTCGCTTATTTCTGGGCGGCTATCGTATTTTTCTGAAGACACGGTGCGTCAGGGTCGGCGAGATTCGGCGCATCCTGGTCCGGTTGATCGAACATTTTTCTTCGGCAGCACGAATCTGCCGTGTCTTTCTGGATCAATGCCGCGATTAGTCGGATATCTTCGTCGGGTGAAACCTGGGCTCCGGCAATTTTTTCCACCTCCAGGTTCTTGATCCACTCGTCTGTAATGCCGGGGAGATGCATAAAGGCTCGCTTGGCCAGCGCTTCGGTGTCGGTCTCCGGGGAAAGCATCTTGGCGACTTTCATTTCCCGGCTGGCAGTGTGAACCGACTCCTCAGCTAGGTGCACGCTTGGTATGTAGCGCAAACGCGCGAGGGCGACCGTATTCAGTTCGGGCGTTGAGGCGAGATATTTTTTCTCTACAGCCATAATCGCCGCAGCCTTTGGATTGGTCTCGACCCATTTGGCGCCTTTCAACAAGGCACGCGTTGCTCGAGCTGCAGTATCGGGATTGGCGTCCACCCATTTGCCGTTCGCTATCACCTCGCAGCAATACTCATCTTTGTAAGGCGCATCCATTATCTGGTCGGCAACGTTTCTTACCTTCCCCTCCGCGATCAAAAGGCTGCCGATTGGTTCCGCGTCAGCGACGACGTCCACTTCGCCTTTGTCGATCGCCAGACCTAATTCGCCTGCCGGATAAACTTTCCAGGTAATATCTTTTCCGGCATCGATCCCGTGGACGCCGAAGACGCGGTTTGCGAACACGAAGGGCGGCGTGCCCATGCCTGGCACACCAATTCGTTTTCCTTTCAGGTCATCGATCGTGTGGATATTCGTTTTGACTCCCGCTTGCACGCGCAGACATCCGCGATGGATGCCGGCGAGGAATCGCACATCCAAGCCCTGTTCGATAGGTTTAAGGAAGTACATCACAAGGTGATGAGTAATGTCGTAGCTGCCAAGGGCCAGTGCGTCTTTGTAAGTCGACCAGTTACACTTCACTAATTCAGGCTCGAGTCCCTCCTCCCTAAAGAAACTCTTCTCGTAAGCGGCATAAATCGGTGCCTCGCAGGTCAGCCCGATGTAACCCACGCGGACTTTTTTTGAATTCCGAACGGTGGGACTGGAGTTTTTATTACAGCCGGCCACCAGCAGAACACTCAACGAAAGGGCGGTTATAAGTCGCGAAGGCATTGTCCGTTTAAAGGTTTTGTAAATAGTCCAATAAGTCTGGGCTATGGAAGCAGAACCTTGGGCCGCAATCAACCCCGAACAGTTTCGCGGTCAAGCTCCTGATTGCATTTATAAACTCTCCCGAACAATATTCCTTCTCCATGCCGGAGCCTTTGGATATTCGACATCTTCGCTATTTTCTCGCGGTCGCCGAAGCGGGAAGCTTCAGCCGCGCAGCCGACCGGCTCGGAATTTCGCAACCGAGTGTGTCGCAACAAATGCGGGATTTGGAAGCAGGTCTTCGCGTGCCTCTATTTCAGCGCCGTGGAAAGCGCATTCTGCTTACGCCGCGGGGTTTGATTTTTCAGGAGCACGCCCGCGCGGTCCTTCATCAGTTGGAGAATTTTCTGCAGGACCTGAACAGCGAGCCCGGAGAATTACGCGGCGCATTGCGGTTGGGCGTTATACCGGTGCTGAATGTGCCGCTCGTGCCGCAACTCCTCGGCTCTTTTGTCGCCGATTATCCGGCGATCAGTATCACTGTTGAAGAAATATCTTCCACTGAGATCGAGACGGCCCTGGAAGAAGGCCGCATGGACGTCGGCCTTGGGTTTCTGACCCGGCACTCTCCAAACTTGCGCTACGAGCGGCTTTGCACAGATGAATTTGCCTTGATCGTCGCTCAGAATCACCCGTGGGTGAACCGAAGGGTAGTTGATTTTTCGGAATTGCACCAGCAACGCCTGCTCCAATTGCCGGACACTTTTGTGATGCGCAGAATGACGGATGAGATTTGTCGAAAGCATCAGGTCCGTCCGCATGTGATTGCTGAGATCAACGCTATTGAAACCCTGCTTCGCTCGCTCGGCCCCTCGCAAGCCGGCACTTTGATGCCAAAAATCGCATTGCGCGGCCGGGAAAATCTGAAATTAAGAGCCATCCGATTACGGGGTAAAAATCTCGGCCTCGATATTGGCCTGTTGCGACTGAGCGATTCAGCAGCAAACACTGCCGTCGCCGCGTTTACGACCCTCGCGAAGGCGACCGTTCCGAAAATGATCAAACGCTAAACGATTCTTAGCGGGAATCGGGGTGGCGCAGATAAAGCGCCATGCCACCAATGTCGATGACGGCGAAATTCGACGCGAGATATTCCTGGCCCAGCACGCCCGCGTTCGACTCCGCTGCCGAGTTCGACAGCAGGACGTCTTTTGATACATGCGCGACAACCACTTCGGCGTTTGCGAGTTTAAAATTGCCGATCGCCAATTCCTTCACTCCGGTGCGATTGATGCCTTCACTCAATCCACCGGCCCCGCCCGCGCCGTATCCGGCAAGGGCAGTCACCCCTGTTCCCGATTTCACCGCTACTTGCGTATCGATGAGCGTGTTCGCCGAGCCGGTGTCCAGTATGAAGCGAGTTGGATGTCCGTTGAGCGCGCCTTCGACGTCAAAATGATCATTCGCATTTAGTCGTATTGGGATTCGCGTAAATCCGCGGCCGGCCAAAAAACTTGCGAGGCTCTGGCTCACTCCGGGACTGCGTCCGTTTGGATTGACGTCAAGCATTTGCCGAGTGCAGTCGATGATCATCCCAAATTTCACCATCTCGCGCGCGCCGAGGACACCATTGATGTGCGCCAGGGCTTTGGAATCGGCAAGATGCGATCCGGTTGCGGCAGCTCTGTGCTCTGGATTCATGCCGGAGAAATCTGCGATCGCGACGGGCACGTTTGTCACGGTGCAATTGCCCATTGCTAAGCTTTTTACCTTGCTGGTGCCAAAGCGTTCCCAGCTCCGGCCAAACAAACCACCAACGTTCGAGCCGCTTTTTTCGACAGTGAGACCAAATGTATTCACGCTATTGACGTCGATGACGGTGTTTGGCGATCCCGTGTCGATCATTAAGGCGCCGCGCTGATTGTTAATCGAGACCGGAACAAACAGATGGTTGCCGGAGCGCCGCTCCAGTTTGGCGCCGGCCAGGCCTTGTTTGGAAAGAAGACCAGCGAGCGTGCCGCTGCTTTGTTGTGAGTGAACGGCAAACGGTGCCAGTGCTGCGACCACGAGAATCGAAACAAATAAATTTTTCATGAGTGATGCAATCGGAATCGAGGGCGTGAATTTTGGGAATTTCGGAGGCCGACTTCAAGTGCTTTTTGTGGATGTTGGTCAGCTTTGCCGACTCGGCCGCCAGGCTGCTAGCCTGGCGAATCCGCCTGCCAGGGCAGGCTGGGCGCCTGACATCCGATTCCTCGCCCGCTTTGGGAAAAGCTCGTGCTACGGCGCGCCAAGGAGGCGCGTGTGTTCCTCAGCATTACAACAACTGATACGGATCGACGTCGACGGTCACGGTGACGTCTTCGGGGAATGGCAATTTGTCGAGGGTTTCGCGCACGAGCCGGCTCAGGCGCATGATGGCTTCGCCGCGGATCAAAATGTGAAAGCGGAATTGGCCTTGTAGTTTTTCCAACGGCGCGGTCGTGGCATCGCCCAGAATGAATTCCTCAGGCAACGCATCTTTCAAACGACGTTTTAAAGTTTCGGCGGACAATTTTGCGCGACCTTCGTGTGCCGAGCGTACTGTGATTAGGATCGCGTGTTTGAACGGCGGAAAATCGCAACGCTCACGGAACTCCAGTTCCTGTTGGAAGTAACCGGCGAAATCGTGGTGCCGTGCAAACTGAATCGACGGACTAAACGGCGTGTAAGTCTGCACAAAAACTTCGCCCGGCGTTTCGCCGCGGCCGGCGCGCCCGGCGACCTGCGTGAGAAGCTGGAACGTTCGTTCGCCTGCTCGGAAATCGGGCAGATGCAAGGCAAGATCAGCGTTGATGATTCCAACCAACGTCACGTTCGGAAAATGCAGACCTTTGGCGATCATTTGCGTGCCCACCAAAATGTCGATCTTGCCAGTGCGAAAATCTCTTAAAGTCTCGCGATAAGCTTCCTTGCGCGTCATCGAATCAGCGTCCATGCGCCGCACCACAGCTTTCGCAAAAATCTGTGCGACTGTTGATTCGACTTTCTCGGTGCCGAAGCCGTAATAAATCAGCGCGTCCTTTCCGCAGGCGGGACATTTCTTTGGCACGGCGGCAGTATGTCCGCACAAATGACAACTCAAGCGTCCCGCCACCGCGGGATGCCGATGAAACGTGAGCGCGACGCTGCAATTCGGACAGTTCCGCGCTTCACCGCACTCGCTGCAAAGGAGTGACGTCGAAAATCCGCGCCGATTCAAAAACAGAATCGTCTGTTCGCGTTTTTGCAAACGATCGGCAATTGCCTGCGACAATTTTTCCGAAAGTATTGCAGCTTTCTTTTCTTTCCGTCGTTCCTGGCGAAGATCGACGATGCGCATGAGCGGCATCTGCTTTTGATCTATACGCTGTGTCAGGACCACGAGTCGATACTTGCCGGTCGCGGCGTTGTGATAACTCTCGAGCGAAGGCGTGGCGCTTCCGAGAACAACAGCGCATTTCTCGATCTTCGCGCGCACCACTGCGACGTCGCGCGCGTGATATCGTGGCGCTTCCTCCTGTTTATAGGTTGTCTCGTGTTCTTCATCGACCACGATGAGCCCGAGATTTTTGAGAGGCGCAAAAATCGCGCTGCGCGCGCCGATCACGATGCGTGCTCGGCCCGAGTGAATTTTGTGCCATTCATCGTGGCGTTCGCCTTCAGACAAATGACTGTGGAGGACGGCGACCGCATACGGCACGTCGGCAAAGCGACTCTTGAAACGCTCCACCGTCTGCGGCGTCAACGAAATTTCCGGGACTAGAACGATTGCGGTGCGCCCGCGATCGAGCGTTGTCCGGATCGCTTGTAAATAGATTTCGGTTTTACCGGAACCGGTCACACCATGGAGTAAAATCGGGCGCGCGTTCTCAGGTGAATCGAGTGCATCCGTGATTTCCTTCAGCGCGCGCGTTTGCTCCTCATTCAAAACAAGATTGGACGTTGCGATGAACTGCTCATCCGCATGTGGATCGCGAACCACGGCTTCCTCACGCAACTCCGCGAGGCCGCGTTTCACCAGTGCGCGCAGCGTCTGGTTATCGAGCGATGTCTGGCGGAGGAGTTCCGCCGCGCGCACTGGCGCTTCTAATTTGGAAATTGCGTCCAGGAGTTCCGCCTGTCGCGGCGCGCGTCGTCGCAATTTCTCAAGCTCGTCGTTGTCGATCTTGCGTCCGGGCCGCACGAATAGCTGTTTCTTCCATCCCACTTCTGCGCGCCGAATCACCTGGGGCAGCATGCTGCGCATCACTGTTTCAATCGGGCAGCAATAGTAGGTGCCGATCCATTTTGCCAATTCGAGCAAGTGCTCGCTCAAGACCGGCGTTTCGCCGATCACGGCTTCGATCGGCCGGATTCCTTTCGCTTCGGTCTGTTCTGGAAGTGCGACGACTGTGGCGAGCGCGGATTTCTCACGGAACGGCACGCGGACGCGCGAACCGACTCCCACGCGTTCGGCTAAACTTTCCGGCACGGAGTAGTCGAGTTCGCGATGGATCGCCCGATCGACAATTACGCGAACGTAATTGGCCTTTGCCATGCGCTGTTCACAAATCGTGCTCGTGCTCGTGCTCTCAATCCTCATCGATTATTGTAGCACGAACTGAATGATCCGGTTTTTGTTCAAACTGATCCTCTGCGTGATGCTGGCGCTGGCTGCGGGCTTTGCCTATCTCGCACTCGTGTCCGGGGATCCGTTTTACACGTTTTACGAATGGATGAGCCCGGCGCGGTTTCAACAATACGACCGCCTCATTCGCACGGTGGCAGTTGAACATCACCTGGATCCGATGCTGGTGAAAGCGGTCGTTTGGCGTGAGAGCCGATTTCATCCGAGAAAGTATGGGAGCCATGGAGAGCGCGGCCTCATGCAAGTAACCGAGAAAGCAGCTAACGAATGGGCGCGGGAAAACAGGATCAACAATTTCCATGTCGACCAGCTTTTCGATCCGAGGACAAATCTGGAGGCAGGCACGTGGTATCTCCAACGCGCCGTCGGACATTGGAAACATGAGTCCGATCCGCTTCCTTTCGCGTTGGCAGAGTACAATGCCGGCGCCAGTCGGGTGGACCGGTGGAGTGGACACGGAGTCGGCGACGTCCCGGTGAAAACATTTCTCAAAAACATCGATTTCCCCGCCACGCGAAAGTACGTCGAGTCAATCATGGACCGCTACAAATTCTATCAGCGGCGAGGTCGGATGTGACGAAAGTTGTCGCGCGACAAGGAGCGTCAAGACGTCCTGGTCCTTGGTGTTCCGACTTGTGCATCGAGAAGGCCGATCTAGATTGACCGATCTTGTAGAGAAATGAGCAGGCGGCGTGGCTTTTCGATAATTTGTTCAGTTGTTTTTGGTGCTTTTGCGCTGGGGCTGGCCGCACTCGCTGGCAACATCAATTTGCCACAGCACAACCTCGTTTCTCGCACGTCTTTCGAACCCAGTGTCGCGACACACCAAACCCAGGCTGCCTCAGAACTTGCGCTTCAGTTTCCAAGCGCACGCGAAATTGCCGCGGGCGTAGGAACTTTCTCGGCGCCGCCACCAACGCGCAGCACCTTTACGGCGACTTGGCAGAGCGCCAGCGGCGCGAAGGGTTACCTGCTGGACGTCTCGACGAGCGACTCCTTCACTACTTACGTAGGCGGCTATCGCGATTTGGATGTGGGAAATGTAATTCGGCAAGTCGTGACCGGATTAAATCCAGGGACGACTTATTATTATCGAGTACGGCCTTACACTAACAACGGTCTGGCCAGTTACTCGCAGCCGATGCGGGGTGCTACGGCGCCCACCACGGGGCTGATCATTAATCCGACGTTTGACAGTTCTATCACGAATGATCCAGACGCCGCTGCCATCGAGGCGATGATCACCCGGGCCATTTCGATTTACGAATCGCTGTTCGATGATCCATTTACGATCCCGATTTTTTTTCGCTACGCAACCACTGCTCCAGATGGCACTCCTTTGCCGCCTGGGGTTCTTTCAGAGAGTGACTTCGCGGTGTACACGATTCCGTGGAACACGTTTGTCAATGCTCTGACGGCGGATGCAAGAACGAATAACGACTTTCTTGCGAACGCGAGTTTGCCCGGCACTGCATTAGCTGCAAGCATCAAGCCGTCGAGTGCGAACGGGCGATCAGTGGGGCTGGACACTCCTCCTGCTATTGCTCAAAACGGCCATCTGGGCGGACCGTATGATGGCATCGTTACCCTTAATTCAGCGCACCCATTTCTGTTCAGCCGACCGGTCAGTGCCGGCTACTTCGACGCACAACGTTCGACGGAGCACGAAATCGATGAAATTATCGGTTTTGGATCCAATGCAATGCTCTCTAACTTCCGACCACAAGACCTGTTCAGTTGGTCGTCTGCCGGACAAAGAAATGTCAGTCGGACAGGCTCACGGTATTTTTCGATCGACTCCGGCAGCACCAACATTGTCGGTTTCAATCAGGACTCCAGCGGCGATTTCGGCGATTGGTTGAGTGAGGACTGTCCGCAGACGCAACCATATGTCCAAAATGCGTTTGCTTGCACGGGACAATTCTCTGATGTCACGACTACCTCGCCCGAGGGCATCAACCTGGACGTCATTGGTTATGATCTTAATCGGACAGTGCTAGGCAATATCAGCACGCGCGCCTTAGTGCAGACAGGTGACAACGTGCTGATTGGCGGTTTCATCGTGCAAGGGACTACACCAAAGAGGGTGATTATTCGGGCCATTGGTCCTGAGCTCAGTCAGTACGGCGTTCCCAATCCATTGGCTGATCCCACATTGGAACTGCACGACGGCAATGGAGCTTTGATTGCCTCCAACGATAACTGGCAGACCACCATCATCGGTGGGATCATCACTCAAGACCAGGTCCAGGATATTCAGAATAGCGGTCACGCTCCTGGGGACTCAAGAGAATCTGCGATCATTGCCAATCTGCCAGCGGGTAACTACACCGCGATCGTACGTGGCGTAAGCAGCACGATCGGAGTTGCTCTGGTGGAGGTGTACGATCTTAGTCCGGATGTTAGCTCAATTCTAGGTAACATCAGCACTCGCAGCTTGGTGCAGACAGGTGACAACGTGATGATTGGAGGATTCATTGTCCAGGGGACTACACCAAGGAGCGTGATTATTCGTGCCATTGGGCCTGAGCTCAGTCAGTATGGCGTTCCCAATCCACTAGCCAATCCGACATTGGAACTGCACGACGGCAATGGAGCTTTGATTGCCTCCAATGATAACTGGCAGACTACCATCATCGGCGGGATTATCACCCAGGACCAGGTCGACGATATTCAGAACAGCGGCCATGCTCCAGGCGACCCGAGCGAATCTGCGATCATTGCAAACCTGGCACCGGGTAACTACACCGCGATTGTGCGCGGGGTAAATAACACCACCGGAGTTGCTCTAGTCGAAGCGTACGATCTTTATTGAGATTGTTTCTCGAAGCTGACGCGCATAGCCGCTGACGGCGACCCATCACGCGCAACACAGAGCCGATCAATGTAAACAACATCGGTCGTCGAATCGCAAGGCAACCGATCAATTTGATTTGACCGTCATAATTTTCCGCACGCGCTCCACGACCATTGCGGAGCTAACCTGTTTCATGCAGGCGTGATCAAACGGGCATTGGCTTAGCCGCTTATAATTGCATGGCGAACACGGCAGATTCATGCGAACCACCGATTCGGGACGTTGGTAAGGCCCAATATGAACCGGATTCGTCGGTCCGAACACGCTTACCATCGGTTTACCCAAGGAAGCGGCGACATGCATCGAGCCAGAGTCATTGGTCACTGCCACCTCTGCGCGGCGAATCAGCGCCGCCAAATCTGCCGGCGTCGTCTTGCCACAAAGATCGCAAGCTCCGGGAGCGGCCGCAGCGATCAGCCGGCATCGCGTCTCGTCACGTTTCGTTCCCGCGAGAGTCACGGCAAATCCTTCGCGGAGGAACTCGCGCGCGACACCTGCAAATCCTTCAATGGTCCAATGCTTGGTTTCCCAAATAGTTCCGGGCACCAAAACAACAAGTGGTTTGCCAGCGGGCACACCGCGCTCCTCAAGTAATCGTTCCACATTGCGCACGGTTTCCGGTGAAAGGTGAATTGTCAGGTCCGGCGGATTGTCATCGAATCCGAGCAATTCTCCGACCCAAAGATAACGATCGATTGCATGAACATCGAGGGTCTGAATCGGGATGCGATGCGTGTACGCGATCCATGAACCTTCACGCGCCCCGCGCCAGCCGTGGCTCGGTATATTTTTGAGATCGTGCTCCGCAGAAATCGTACGTGAAAATTTCACGGGCCGATCAAATCCGATGCGCACACGCGCCCCGCTGATGAGTGCGAACAAAGCCGAACGTACCTGGCCATGCATGTCGATGATCAGATCATATTTCGCGCGACGGATTTGCTTGAGCAGATCGAGAAACGCCAGCATCGCCCGCCATCTGTGGCCGCGCTTCGAGAAATCGCGTCGCGCAAAAAGAACGACATTCGATAGCGCCGGATGGTGACGCACGACCTCGGCGTTCTCCGGCGTTATAAGCCAGTCGATCCGTGCACGCGGATAACGCGCTCGCAGCTTCACCAGCACCGGAATCGTATGAACCACGTCGCCGAGCGCTGATGGTTTGATCAGCAAAATGCGCGAGAACTCAGCGGATTGGAGTTCCGACTTCGCGTTCCTTATCGGTGCGTTTTCGATTTGGTTCTTCAATTGCTGTCTCGCACAAAAACCGTAACGTCCAACGCTCAACGCCCAACGCTCAACGTCAAATTGAGATAGTTCGGCGTTCGATGTTGGGCGTTCGGCGTTTTCTTCGAGGTCGGCGAGCAAAACTAGGCGGCCTTTTTCTCGCCCGAGAACGCGCCGCGGAGTTTTTTCATCCATGCCGAAAACCGATGGCGATTCTGCTCGCGGCGCACCACTGCTTCGCTGGTCACCCAGTTGAATTGGATCACCCGACGCGGCCCAGAGAAGGGCTTGTGACCGTGCCACGAATTGTTGCTGCGACGGAACGCCAGCAGCGTGCCTTCCGTCGGCGGCACTTCAAGAAGCATGTCGTCGAGATTGTTTCCGGAACGCAGTAACCGAAGCCGGCCGCCGGAAGATTCCCAACCGGAATTCATGTAGATAAGGATCGTGATGATCTTCGTCTCCGAATCAGTGTGAATTTTGCCGTCCTTTTCGCTGCAACAACCGCGCACAGTGATCATGTCCGGCCGGTTGGCGAGATTGACGTTGAACTTTTCCTCAAACGCCTGACGAAATTCGTCGCTGCGCATTTCTTCGACGAGTTTTGTAAACGCGGGCCCATAACTGACCTCGCCTAAAGGAAAACTCCCGGGTCGACTCACCTCAGGATAATCCTTGTCGATCGCAGCGCGCACGTCGGGTTTCACAAATTCAGGGACGATCAAGAAGTCAAATGGTTCGCTAGTGAGAGGAGTGTTCCGAAATTTCTCCAGCTCGAGCATCGAAAGCATTCGCGACGCTACACCAAGGCTCGACGGCTTCCAAGCCGTCGAGCAAAAATGAGGCACCTTAGGAATAAAGAAAAAGCGCTTCCTGCGTTCCTATTTTGCTGATTAAATATCTTGATCATGGCGGAGAGGCATACAGGCCGATGTTACTGCGGGGCGGTGGAAGTCGAAGCGACCGGTGAGCCGCTCGACATGGGTTACTGTCATTGCAACGAGTGCCGGCGTTATTGCACGGCGCCGGTCAGCATCTTCACGTTGTGGAAACCCGAGACTGTGAAGATTAGCCAAGGCGTGCAATTTCTCGGTAAATTCCACGCCAGCGAGTTGAGTGACCGCCGGTATTGCACCAAGTGCGGCGGCCACGTGATGATCGATCATCCCACGCTCGGCCTGGCCGATATTCGCGTGCCGCTCAGCAACTTCACGTTCAAGCCAACGGTGCATCTCAATTACGCGGAAACGGTGCTGCCGATAAGAGACGGACTGCCAAAGATGAAAGACTTTCCCGCTACCATTGGGGGATCGGGCGAGACGATGGCGGAGTAGCTAACCGGCTACCCGCAGTTGCCTGACGAAGTTGTTGTATTCTTCGTGGGTGCCGATCCAAAACCAGACGACGAGATCGCCGTGCTTCTGTGCCATCGCGCGATAGTGATCTCCTATTCGCACTGACCAGACGTTTCCAATAAGCGGCTTGAACTGCATCGATGGATGTAACGGGTCACGCAGCCAGAGTTGAAATTTCTCTCGAGCGAGACATTGGACGTGAGCTGGGAGTCGATTGAACTCGTGCCAGAAACGCCGGTGCGTTCTGGAGGTCACGGCATCTCGCGAACGCGCCCCGCTTTGATGTCCTCTTCTACTTCGTGCAGAACAGTGTCGAGTTTACCACTCGCCACATCGCGCTTCATTTGCTCGTCCCATTCGTCATCGTTCCAGCCGTGCAACCACGCCGCAAGCTCAGCCCGCTCTTCGAACGAGAGTCGCTCGATCGCGCTCTGGATTTCAGCCAAACTCATTGACCAACTTTACCGCGTCGCAATTGTCTCAGCAATTGTGGAATCGAGTAAAGAGTCACTTGCCACTACCTTGCTCGTGCGAATGTCAAACGGCTTCGGTAGCTCGAAAGACAACTTCGCGCACCTGCAATCGCATGTTAAACTTGATGAGCAATGGAGAAGACGCTTACGAAATTCCGCAGCTTCGAGGAAGCAGAGAGAGCCGACGGCAATTTCTACAAAAGGCTTACTCCCCAAGAGCGTCTGGCAATTCTCCTCGAACTCCTAAACCATGCCCCTGAGCAACGACTCGAAAGAGTTTATCGCGTTACTAAACTTCCACGGCGTTGAGTACCTGATCGTCGGAGCTCATAGACGCGACCCCGCTTTGATTTCCCCCACTTCGATCTCCCTCAAAGAAGATGGAATCTGGAAACCATGAATCCAGGAGATTTATTCACTTTCCTGGTTTCCTGGGTTCCTGATTAATCCGTTAACCCGCTCGGTAATCGCGGCGACGCGAGCAGCTTGCCAAATTCGCTCCAACGTTTCTCGGGATCGGCGCCGCTTCGTTTCTCGATGTAACGTTTCACCATCTCTTCGCCGAGATTGTAGTTGATCACGTAGCCTCGGTAACGCTGGATGAATTTCACCCGTTGCTGCGCGCGCGCCGGCTCGGCCACGGTGTATTTTTGCAACCAGTGGGCCGCGGCGTTCTCATCGATCTGGCCGTTGATCAGCCTGCGGGCCGCTTCGTTTACCGCGTAGTTGAGGTCCTTCATCAAATCCTGCACAGCGTAATATTCGTCTGCGCGTGATGCATCGATTCCTGCGGCGGGAAACAAGACTTCCTTCTCGAACTTCATTCGCTCGATCTTAGTCGGGAACGCAACGTCTCTGCCAAAATTCGCCGTCCCTTCGGCGATGAGCGATTGCGGTGAGAACAGAGCGTAAACTGAAAACTCCATCCAGCCGCGATCGCGGACCAGGTTCTTTTCCAGCAGCGAATTGTAAACGTGATGGCCGGGATAACCCTCGTGCGCCGCGAGATCGACCGCGCGATCGATGTAGATCGGGAGATCAGTATTCACTTGAATCACGCTGTGGAAATTGCCTTTGTACCAATTGTAACCGCCCCACGGCTTATTGGTCACGTACTCGACGGTGAAACTCTCGTTCGGCGGAAGCGCAACGTGCGCCAGCGTCGGGCGCGGCATTCCTTGATTGCAAGTTGAAACACAGAATCGAGTTTTTCCTTCGGAATCACAAACGGCTTGCGCCACATCTCGTAGCGCTCCCACAACGAATCGCCAGTCCGGCTCGGACCCGGAATTTTTGCCTCGAGCTGTTTGATGATCTGGATAAAATGCGAATCCGAATAAGTCGGCGCAACGGCGTCGTAAAGCGCGCGCGATTCGTCGTCGAACTTTAATTTTTCGCCCTTCAACATCCGCACCCGCGCCGCGAGTGCGGAGATTTGTTTCTGCAAATATTCGCGCCGCAATTTGAGCACCTCATCTCCGCTTGTTCCCGCGTCGGGCGTTTTCGCCAGCGTCGCGCTCAATTCCGCCGCCTCGGCGCCGATCACATCTAGCGATTTCTTTTCCTTCTCCGACTGGGTCTTCCACTCGGCCGGTCCGTAAAACGCATCAACGTAATCCGGATCATGTTGCCCGAGGGCGAGCACGAGATGCACGTAGCGCTCGGCGACAGCATTCATCGCGTCGGCCGCGCGTGCGCTTCCGCTCAACATTACCAATGCACACACGACAACGACCGATAGGCCATCCACGATTGGAGGCTTTTTTATTCGACCACGAATAGACACGATTTCACACGAAAGAGGTAGGGGCGATTGGCGCAATCCCGGGGCCGTCAGCGCGTCGGCCGTCTGCCGCGCGCTGCGTTCCAGAAGCGCAGAATCCGCACGGCGCGTAGTCCCTCATCCAGCCGATAAATGATCAGGTAGGAACCGACTGGAAAGAATCGCGTGCTTGGCCTTTGTGGTAGTCTCGGGCCCATCTCCGGCGCAGCAGATAGCTGTTCGATTGCTAGAAGAACCGGGCCTTCCAATCGAACGGCCAAGTGAGCGAATCTTTGACGCCCGCTGTCTGCTTTATTCCGTGAAATACTTCGCGGCGAGGGATTGCGCGCCAGGGCCTAATACGCTAACCGCTGCTTTGCTACCCAGCAGTCTTCGCAACAAAGTTTTCGCTTCATTTTTCTCTTGCTCCGACACATCGGCTTGATTGATCGCAGTGATCACTTTCTCCAGTGCCTTCATAATCACTTGCTGCTGCTGCGGAGTGCTCGGCGCGGTCGGCGTTTGCCGCCGGGGAACAGTGGTTCGCCGGCTCTTATCGATAGAGATCGAAATCGGGGGCGCGACACCACCTTCGAGCACTTTGACTCCGAAGTCGTTTATCTTAGCAAAGCCGGACAGCAGGCCCATCCCGGTCTGATCCTCAAGAGCGGTCCAGTCGATGAGGTGATACTCTGAAAGCTGGGCCAAGGCGCGCAGCCAGTCACGGTGATTTATGCCTCCTGGCGGCAGGACCGCCTGCTCACCTTGGCCGAACGGAATGGAACCTTCGCTTCGACGTTCATAGAGAAGCTGCAGCAGGCATCCTCTGACGACAGAATCCTTCATAGACTTTGCCAATATGCTCTGCATCCCGCGCACCAACAACTCACCTCAAGGGTGCAAGTCTGTACTTGGAAATGCGGTTCGCGCCTAAATTCCGAAAGCGTTGAATAGCCGTTCTGATCGGAAATTACGATCGGCTCTGGAATACTCCAATTCCGGTGAAGTCGCCGCGCGTTCGCCTTCGACGGGGCCTGCTCGCTCAACGTGCGCAAGATTCGGGTCGACTCTGACAATAAGTGGTGAGCGCAATGTACCGAAATGGCTTTAACTGACTCCAGAAAGGTAAAAATATGAATAAATTAATAACATGGAATCCACTCCGGGAGATGGAGGAAGCTCAGAACCGCTTTAGCACATTGTTTGGCGGCTTTCCGACTTTTCCCATTCGTTTCCCGAATAACGGGGGGAGCTTCAAACTAGCCGATTGGTCGCCCTTGGTGGACATCACCGAGGATGATCATGAGTATCTGTTCAAGGCTGACCTGCCCGAGATGAAGAAGGATGACGTTAAAGTCACAATTGAAAACGGCATTCTTTACATTTCCGGCGAGCGCAAAGCCGAGAAGGAGGAAAAGAAGAGAAAATTCCATCGGCTCGAACGCTTCTTCGGCACCTTTGAGCGTACGTTCACCGTACCCGAAGATGCGGACCCAACCAAGATCGTGGCTGAGTTTCATGAGGGCGTGTTGCAGGTTCACCTGCCAAAACGCCCCATGCCGAAGCCAAAAACAATCGAAGTCAAAGTGCAGTAATGCGCTAACACTGACGGCGAGCGTGCGGAGGTTCCGTGCGCTCGCCCACCAGTGTAAGGCAGCTAAGTTAGTCGCCTGCTCCTTTGAACCAAGGAAGAAGGACCTCATGATCTCGAAAATTATTAGCCGCGCAGCATGTCTGAGAGAACTCGCTTCCAATCCCAAATCCTTCTCCAACTGTCCAGACTTGCACGGTGGTGTCCCGGACTTGCCAGGAGTTACTCGTCCAAAAGGAAAGGCTTGTATCGCTCGGTTAGGCTTCGGTCGAATACGTGCACGTCAACAACCCGATTCCGAAAGTTTCGGGGAGCCGAATCTCGCGCTTTAGGGCGGGATTCGCGCTTTGAATCCAGCTTTGCGAACAGCGACCCTAGACTTTTGAGCAAGAAATTTTTCTCACCCCTCTTGTATAACGGAGCCCGCCTTTGCGCAGAGCGGGTATGCCCACCCAGGGGGTGTCGTTGATTTCACTGCAACCGTCAACCCGTACTCAAACCGACGTCGGACCCTAAGCCTATGGAGCAGATAAAACCTAACTACTTCGGAGGCGGGAATTTCGAAGCCCGCACAGTTAAGGACATCATCGAGCCTGCGAAGAGCATTTGTAATAAGGTTTCTGTAAGGGCGGCTTTAGACCAAATGCAGGCGCAGGCAACCGATTCGTCACCTGTAATCGATCAATGCGGCGAATTATTGGGTATCCTATCGAAGAACAAAATGAACCGGAACGTGGGTGGTTTCGGACACGACCCCAAGGCAGAACCGGTAGAAGCACACATCGAAAAAAACAATGCCTATTGCTTCGAAGACCAGACGATTGCGGAGGCGGAGCAAATGACGCTCAACGCAAAGCTCGGCGAAGTTTTTGTAGTAACCCGCGAAAAATTGCTGGTAGGAACGATAAATATTGAAGCGATTGCGCAGGAGAAAAGATGGAGAAAACGCTTGGCACCTCCGAAATCACGCGACTGAGAGCGCCACAATCGGCTGTTCGATCCGCTACTCCACCACTTGGTAATCAACAAATCTCTCAAACGCTGAGAGCGTCGTAGCGTCGGGCGCAGACCGCCGTTTACCTGGTAACTTGTTCTTTTAGAACTGAGCGGAACAAACCTAACTTACTCCTCCTATAAAACCAGGGAGCGAGAATAATAACAGCTAAAAGGACTAACTGAATTACCAAGGTAGATGCGTCGCCGGTCATTTACTTCGCGTAGGCTACGATAGCCGAGCCTCCTAAATAGGTGATCCCCAAACAGAATAAGAATAGCTCAACTAGCTTAAAAGCATATTCCATAAGTCTTTAGCTTCCAATCACTGCCGGTTCGAGCGCGCGATGAGGAGGAACGATCGATCCGTTGGATCCTCTTCGAGTCAAAGTGCCGAGCATTTCCGTGAGACACGCGTCGTAAGAATCACACATGGGGGATTTGCCATTTGACTGGACCCAGTCGGGATGTTGGATTCGCAGATCGTCGTGAATCTGTTGCTGGAGTTCGGTGTACGTGTGGATTGGAGGAGACATTGCAATTGGCCTCGGTAAAAGATTCGGTAAAAGATTTAGGCGCGGCACGGGAGGTATCCGACGAAGGGCTCGGCGCGAATGGCGGACGGGCATGGGTGCCGTAAGCGCCCGCCACGGCCAGGTGAGGGTACTCCAAAGAACGGCGCGCATGTGCTTGCGTTGTCCACGACGCCAGGCCAACTGGACTACTTTGTAGCGCTGACGTTGCAGTAACACGGCCAGCAGTCCGCTTTGTGTAAGGGTTGGGGTTAATTTTCTCATGACGTAATCTTTCTATTTTTTCCTTGTCCGAAGGACTCTGTAATTTACCTCGTCTTTGAGTACGGTCTGGTCGTATTTTCCGAAAGACTCACCGTTTCTTGTCTTGCGAATCCCAGACTCGGCAAGGGAGCCAACGACGCCTTGCGTCCAGCATCCCAACTGGGTCGAGCCCAGCGGCGATTGTCCCACTTGCGACTCATATGAGTCACGCCTCGCGAAACTGCTCGGCCTTTCTCACCAGATGAACAGAGTTATACCGAGTGTCGCAGCTTCGGAAGCGATTCGCGAAATTGCGTGGGAGAGCGACCGACAATTCGCTTAAACTCGCGATTGAAGTTCGTCATGGATTGAAATCCGCATGCGAAGGCAGCTTCGCTGATTCGCGAATTGGGATTGAGCAAAAGCGTCTTCGACTTCTCCACTCGAACTCTCGAGAGATAGTCGGTGAAATTTATCCCAGTCGCTTTCTTGAACATCTTGCAAAAGTAATGCCTGCTAATATTAGCCACCTGGGCGATCCGCCCGAGCGATAGCGGCTCTGCTTGATGATCCTCAATAAATTGTCGCGCTCGCGTCATATTTGTGGCCTCATCGTTTTTGCGGCGTACGGCTAGTTGATTGGACAAGATCGAAAGGTGTTGTGCAAAAAGACTCAGGAGCCGCAACATCGCGCGGTACCGGACAGGCGATAAAACGCACGACCGAAAATAGGCCCGCTCAAGTTGCTTCCAATCCGTCTTGTAGCCCCATGCGCGGAGTTGCCGGGTAATGCTAGCGAAGTGTTTCTTTGTCGGATTCTTGAGCATTACTTCACCCGTCTCGAGAAAACCGAGAATGTGGTCACCCACATACACTGGCACTGCGCTTTCTGAGAGTCCCGCAAACCAAGTGACGGTGCGGGTCGTCGAAGCCGATTCTTCGGACGCATCGGTTTGGGCCCTTAGGCATGCGGCGCGGGCCTGGTTGAAACGAGCCAGAATCGCCGCGAATGAATCGTGATCGGTTTTGCCATGGTGTGAAGGCGACCACGAATTGTGTGCTCGAATATTAAGCGGCAAACCCACCGCTTCGCTGAAAGCCTGTTCGTAATCTTTGAAAATCTGAGAACGCGATAGATGTAGCATGACTTCCTGATCAGAGGATCGGGCTGTCGCGCGCCGTCCACGGGCGTTGCGGATCAGGCCGCTTCTTTTTGAGCGTGTCATTGGCGTCAATTATTTTTCGACACTGGGTTATCAACGGGGATTGCGCCTTCGACAGCGGTGGCGCACTGTCCATTAGCGATACTCTTGCGCTCTGTTAAATCAGCAGCAGTCATATCCAGGAGTTCGTAATCTGAGCTACGTTGGCAGCCCTCGGCAAGCCGCATGCGATTAGGGCTTTGGTCGTGTCGTTTACAGTTAGGAGCTACTTGCGCACAATAGGATGAATTGCGTATGCGACTTCGGCATCTCGCATTATTTCGCGGAATTGGATTAGATGCATGTGCCGTTGACCTCGGTAGCAGAATGCCTTCAACGCGCCCCGCGCCGGACCGGTTGTGGCCTCTTCCTTCCGATCATCACACGGTAACTGTTGAAGTTGCCCCGGATTTCCCCCTTCGTTTTCCCAACGTCCCTCTGCGGCAAAATCGCTTTCTTCGTTCTGTGAACTTGCGAAAGTCAGGGGACCCATGATGCAATCAATGAAGCGGCTCAGCGCCCGTTGTCCTGATGAAGTCGTTGTACGATGAATAATTCGCCAGAGGTCAGCTGCCGCCGAACATCCGGCCTCTGCTTGCGGGCCGCAGCGCGAAACCTCTTGAAAAGCGCCGCACGTCGTTTTGAAGTTTTATGTTGTTGCGCGTAGTAAAGCGCGCAGTTGTGAGTCAATGTTGGTTCCATGTTTAATTCTCCGTTTATTTGCGCTGGCGGCGGATTGACGCGGGCGGCTGATGTCAGAGCAATTCGTATCGAGGCGCGTGATATAAGCATCCAGGAACGCCACGAAACCTATCCCTGAGACGGCAGTGTCGCCCGACAAGTTCTCGAGCAATTTTTTAAGCTCATCTTTATGAGCAGCGATAGCATTCATGATGTTGTGTGCAGAGAGAAGGGCCCGCACACCTGCGCGATCGATTGACGCTGCGATTGTTAAGACAGGATACGGCTGCGACTGCCGATTAGCTAATGGTATTTACCGCCACAATTCGCCCCACGATATTTCCAGGGACTCCTCGAGTCTGCTCGGAATGATATTTGAAAAAGCAAAACAGCCGGACCCTTTCGAGCCCGGCTGCTGTGATTCATTTGTTGTTTCGGCTTAGCCCCGAAATTCTTCGGGGTTTTCGGATCAATAATCCATGCCGCCCATGCCGCCCGGTGGCATTGGAGGAGTTTTTTCCTTTTCAGGAATCTCCGTGACCAATGCTTCAGTGGTGAGCAAGAGGCCTGCGATAGACGCGGCGTTTTGCAGCGCTGTGCGCGTGACCTTGGTTGGATCGACAATCCCCGCCTTCACCAGATCGGTGTATTCCTCGGTGGAAACGTCGTAGCCTTCGTTGCCTTTGCGCTTCTTTACTTCCTCGACGACAAGCGCGCCTTCCGCGCCTGCGTTGTAGGCTAGCTGGCGCGTCGGCTCTTCAATGGCGCGGCGTACAATTTGCACGCCAATCTTCTCGTCGGCCTCGAGATCCTTCAGGTTATCGAGCGCTTTCTGCGTGCGCAGGAATGCCACGCCCCCGCCAGGGACGATGCCTTCCTCGACTGCGGCGCGCGTGGCGTGCAACGCGTCTTCGACCCGAGCTTTCTTCTCTTTCATCTCAGTCTCCGTCGCAGCGCCGACGTTGATGACCGCAACGCCGCCCGCGAGTTTCGCGAGCCGCTCCTGCAGTTTCTCTTTGTCGTAATCGCTGGTCGTCTCTTCAATCTGACGGCGGATCTGGGCAACGCGGCCCTTGATATCGACCTGTTTGCCTTCGCCTTCCACGATGGTGGTGTTCTCCTTGTCCACCGTGACGCGCTTGGCTTTTCCGAGGTCCTCGATCTTCACGTTCTCCAGCTTGATGCCGAGATCTTCCGTGATGCAACGCCCGCCGGTGAGCACCGCAATATCTTCCAGCATCGCCTTGCGACGATCGCCGAAGCCGGGCGCTTTCACCGCGCAGACCTGCAATGTGCCGCGCAGTTTGTTCACGACCAGAGTTGCGAGCGCTTCGCCTTCCACGTCTTCAGCGATGATGAGGAGCGGACGGCCGGCCTTGGCCACTCTCTCAAGCAAGGGAAGCATGTCCTTCAAGCTTGAGATTTTTTTCTCGTGAATGAGGACGTAAGCGTTTTCGAGCGCGGCTTCCATGTCCTCCGCGTTGGTGACGAAGTAGGGCGACAGATAACCTTTGTCGAACTGCATGCCCTCAACCACTTCCAGCGTGGTCTCGATTGACTTGGCTTCCTCGACCGTGATCGTGCCGTCCTTGCCAACCTTGTCCATGGCGTCGGCAATGATTTCGCCGATCGTCTTGTCCCAGTTGGCCGAAACGGTCGCCACCTGCGCGATCTCAGTGCGATCGCTGACTTTCTTCGAGAGCTTCTTCAGCTCCTCGACGATTGCCTCGACACCTTTCATGATGCCGCGCTGCAACGAAGTCGGGTTCGCGCCGGCGGTGACGTTGCGCAGACCTTCGCGGTAAATTGATTCCGCGAGGATCGTCGCCGTAGTCGTGCCGTCGCCTGCCACATCGGACGTTTTGGAAGCGACCTCGCGCACGAGCTGGGCGCCCATATTTTCATACGGGTCCTCGAGCTCGACCTCTTTCGCGACGGTTACACCGTCCTTGGTAATGGTGGGGCTGCCGAATTTCTTGTCGAGAATGACGTTGCGACCGGACGGGCCAAGCGTGGCCTTCACGGCCTTCGCCAGTTTCTCGATACCGCGCAGCAACGTGTGCCGCGCGTTTTCATCGAATTGTAGTTGTTTAGCTGCCATATAATTAGTTCAGAGTTGTTGGTTGGTTGTTGAGAGATGAATCAGGAACACAGGAACGCAGGAAAGACGAACAAAACAGAAAACTCTTTTCTTGTTTTCCTGCTTTCCTAATTCCCATCTTCTTCACCTTTCCTTATCCGATGATGCCAAGGATGTCGTCCTCGCGCATGATCAGATAATTTTCATTGTCGATTTTGATTTCGGTGCCGCCGTATTTCGAGATCAGCACCTTGTCGCCCTTTTTCACGGTGAAATCGATTTTCTTACCGTTTTCATCGATTTTGCCCGTGCCAAGAGCAACGACCTTCCCCTCTTGTGGTTTTTCCTTGGCGGTATCGGGGATGATGATCCCGCCCTTTTTCACTTCCTGCTCTTCGAGCGGCTGCACTAGCACCCGATCGCCAAGCGGTTTTACGTTAACTGTTGCCATAAGGTATTGTTATCACTCCTTCTGTTTTTTGGTTTAAGCCGGCTACTGTCGATCCTTCGACAGCCGCCAGCAAAATTGTTTTCGCTACTTCTCTTTCGCTACCGCGCGCTTCCCATGATAATCCGGATGATCCGCGACAATTTCCGGGATTTCGAAAGCATAGTCCGGCGCAGTTCTTCCTTCTGCAGCTTCTTGGGCTGCAAAGTGCCCGCGCGAAGAAACGCGGGCAAAGTCTCTTATCTGTTCATCGGTCAGTATCCAATGATCACCCCGATTAGTTATTACTTTTTCGACGAATTCCTCACAGGGGAGGCCGGCCTCGTCCTCGCCAAAAAGATCGACGAGTATTGAATAACCGACATTGAGATCGCTCCACGAGAAATCTGTCAAAGACTCATTGTTCGGGTGGCTCTTCACTGATAGTTGATCTCCGTTGACCGTGACACTTCTCTGACCCGCAATGCTGTTGAATTCGTACGTCTTATTCACAATATTTCCGTCATTTCTTCTTGTCTTCGTCCACGACTTCGAACTCCGCATCGACGACGTCGCCGCCGTCGCGCTTACCTGCGCCCTCTTGAGCGCCGCCGCCTGGCTGCGCTTCAGGCCCGGGTTCCGGCCCTGGGCGCGGACCAGCCTGCGCTGACGCTTGTTTGTAAAGATCGGCGCTGACTTCCTGGAACTTGTTCTGCAAGTCGTCGTAGGTCCGTTTCATCGCATCGACGTCGTTGCGATTGATCGCATCGCGTACCGCGGCGATGGCGTCTTCGACTTGCTTCTTTTTGTCGCCGGAAATCTTGTCGCCGAGTTCCTTCAACTGTTTCTCGGATTGATAGGCGAGCATGTCGGCGTTGTTCTTGATCTCGATCGCTTCCTTGGCCTTCTTGTCTTCGTCGGCATGCGCTTCGGCTTCGCGCTGCATCTTCTCCACTTCCTCCTTGGAAAGACCGGAGCTGCCGGTGATGGAAATTTTCTGTTCCTTGCCGGTGCCCAAATCTTTGGCCGAGACGTGCAAAATACCGTTTGCGTCGGTATCGAACGTCACCTCGATTTGTGGAACACCGCGAGGGGCGGGTGGAATTCCGTCGAGGTGGAAGACGCCGAGTTGTTTATTGTCGCGCGACAGTGGCCGCTCACCCTGTAACACCTTGATCTCCACGCCTGGCTGATTGTCGCTGTAAGTCGAGAATATCTGTGATTTTCTCGTAGGGATCGTGGTGTTCCGTGGAATCATCGGTGTGGCAACGCCTCCGGCTGTCTCAATCGAAAGCGTAAGCGGCGTAACATCAAGAAGAAGCACATCTTTGACGTCGCCCTTGAGAACGCCACCCTGAATGCCAGCGCCGATCGCGACCACTTCGTCGGGGTTTACTCCCTTGTGCGGTTCCTTGCCGATAAGGTCGCGCGCAATCTGCTGCACCTTGGGCATGCGCGTCATGCCGCCCACCAGCACGAGCTCGTTGACCTCCTTCTCCGTGACGCCTGCGTCCTTCAAGCAAGCCTTCACCGGCGGAATGGTGCGTTGGAACAAATCATCACAAAGCTGTTCCATCTTCGAGCGGGTCAACTTCTTCTGAATGTGCTTCGGGCCGCTCGCGTCCGCCGTGACAAACGGCAGATTGATTTCGTATTCCTGCGTGGATGAAAGCGCGATCTTGGCTTTCTCAGCTTCCTCCTTGATCCGTTGAACCGCGTCGGGCTGCTTGCTCAGATCGATGCCCGTATCCTTTTTGAATTCATTAATGATCCAATCCATGATACGCGCGTCCCAGTCGTCACCGCCGAGGTGCGTATCGCCGTTCGTCGCTTTTACCTCGAACACGCCGTCGCCAATTTCGAGCACGGAAATGTCGAACGTGCCGCCGCCCAAATCGTAAACTGCAATCTCCTCGTCTTTTTTCTTGTCCAAACCATAAGAGAGCGACGCAGCCGTGGGCTCATTGATGATGCGCAACACTTCCATGCCCGCGATCTTGCCGGCATCTTTTGTAGCGTTGCGCTGGGAGTCGTTGAAATAGGCCGGGACCGTAACGACGGCCTGCGCGATTTTTTCGCCGAGCTTCGCTTCCGCATCGGCTTTTAACTTCGACAAAATCATCGCCGAAATTTCCGGCGGCGAAAATGTTTTGCGCTGGCCGTTGATCTCGACCTGCACGTGCGCGTCGCCGTTCGCAGCCTTCACGACCTTGTAAGGGACGCGCTTGATTTCCTCCTGGACTTCATCGTACTTGCGGCCCATGAAGCGCTTTATCGAGAAGATCGTATTTTGCGGGTTGGTCACTGCCTGGCGTTTCGCAGCCTGGCCGACGAGTCGCTCGCCGCTTTTTGTAAATGCCACGACCGACGGCGTGGTGCGGGCGCCTTCGCTATTTTCCAAAACCACCGGGTCGCCACCCTCCATCACGGCCATGCAGGAATTGGTGGTGCCCAAATCGATACCTAAAACTTTAGCCATAAATTGAAATTCCTTTCTTAATAGGTCTGCCGATGCGCAGAATCGCCGCGTCGGCACGTTAATCCGAGAATACTTCAGCAAGCATTGGGCCAGGACCAGTCGTTCTGACTTAAGTCCCTGCTCACGAGATTCTAACTGAGATCAGGCACTGAATTGACCTGCCTCCAGCTGAGACAACTCGGCTCGATTGCAATCGGCTTGTCACTGGATGTCGAGCCAATGCGACTCGCTGGGGGAACATGGGCTTGCAGCCTGTGCGCCGAGCAGGTTTGCAACCTGGTACCTGGTAATTCAGCGGAGTACAACTTCGCTGGGTGCACAGACCAAGAGGTCTATGTTCCGACGCATCACTTGAGCAGCGTAAACACCTGCTTGTACGAACCATCAGCGTTGCGCGTACTCGCCACTTGGCCGCGCGCACCCATGTATTTGCCTGTCCCGCCCAGTACCGCGCGGACGACGGGTTGGCTCGCATCAAATTCACCGGCGGTCGGCGGGTAATCGGTTGCTCCCACAGCCACAATTTGGTCCTGCTGATTGGCAAAGGTGAAGAACAGAACAGTTGCGCGTGTCTCCAAGTTCGGATTTGTGTCAGTCGCCATTTTTATCAGCGTCTTCGAACCGAACACTTCGCCTGCCACCGGCCCGCCGGGGCTGGAATGTAGCGGAGCAAAAAAATGATAGACGTCGCCCGGACTATTTCCGGGCGGGCCGAGGTCAAGCAGCTTCAGCGTCGGTTTGTCTTCGTAAACTGTGAGAGTTTCGGTGGAAGCTGTTGTCGAATGCTGGCCGCACGCTGCCAGCAGCGTTGAAGCGAGGACCGCGGCTAATCCTATTATTCGCGTCGTAACCATCAGGTTCATTGTAAGCTCCTTTGGAACGTAAACTGGATGTCGTGCGAAATGCGTTCGCACTCCTATCTCAAGTTCGAAAACGGCCGTCGCATTACGCCTGTGACAATCAAAATTGTCACGAAAAGAAATTCTGTTTCGCGAATGCGCGCGCCCGCGATAAATTTTGGCGTGCGGCAATATCACGATCTGCTCCGTCTGGTTCTCGATCACGGGCGGACACGCGATGATCGCACCGGCACAGGGACGTTATCAGTTTTCGGCGCGCAGACTCGGTTTGACCTGCGCCCTGACGGGCCGGGGTTCCCGCTGCTCACGACCAAGAAGCTGCACATCAAATCCATCATCTACGAGCTGCTCTGGTTTCTGCGCGGCGATACCAACGTTCGTTATCTCAACGAACACGGTGTGACGATCTGGGATGAATGGGCCGATGAAAAAGGCGAGCTCGGTCGCGTATATGGGGCGCAGTGGCGCGATTGGCGAGGTGCAAACGGCGCGCGAGTGGATCAAATCGACAATCTGATCGCGCAGATCAAATCAAACCCGCAGAGCCGGCGGCTCATTGTAAGCGCATGGAACCCGGCTGAAATCGGAAACATGGCGCTGCCGCCGTGCCACGTGCTCTTCCAATTTTATGTCCAAAACGGCGAGTTAAGTTGCCAGCTTTACCAGCGCAGCTGTGATCTTTTCCTCGGTGTTCCCTTCAACATCGCGTCGTACTCGCTGCTCACGATGATAGTGGCGCAAGTCGTTGATCTTACGCCAGGCGATTTCGTCCATACATTTGGTGACTTGCATCTCTACAACAATCATCTGGAGCACGCGCGCGAGCAGCTTTCACGCGATTGCCGACCGTTGCCAAAGATGAAACTGAACCCGGCCGTCAAGAACATCCACGACTTCACGTTCGAAGATTTCGAACTCGTCGGTTACGATCCGCACCCATCGATCAAGGCGCCAATCGCCGTATAAAAGAGTTGATTTTCACTTGACAACGGCGCGGCCACTCGGGTAAATCGCGTTTAACCGAAACTGATGCATTAGCGAAGCGGGATCTCGCGGCGAACTAGGGTAGGGCAGGCTTCGGTAGTGTTTCAAGCTCGGGAAGGTGAAGCGAAATACCAATTGAAAAGGAAATCTATAATGAAACCCAAAACAAAATTGATCTTGCGCGCGGGCTTGGCGCTGCTTGCAGCCTCGATTAGCGCAACTTGGTGCCTGCTGGCAGCGAGTAATTCCCAGCCTATTGTCGATGCGGCGAAGGGGACGACAACTGACACGCCTGCCGTGACTCCATTTAGGGACATCGCGTCGGTCGGTCCGCTTACTCACGTTTGGATAGGTAATGAGGTAAGCTGCCAGGTCCAGCACGTCGCTGATGGAACGACCCACGAGTTCTATCCGCCGGGCACAATTCCAGGCGACTGCGGCACGTTCATCGCCATGGGCGGGACGCTCTACGCGCCCGATTTTGCTAATCACGGAACGACAGCAACAGGCAACCTCGGAACCTACACCGTCTTCACGCCGATCAGTCAAACCCCTGTCACGGGCACGGGCACATCGGCTGATCCGTTTAGAGTCGTCACCGTTGTGGATGTCGCCGCGACGGGCCTTCGGATTCAGCAAACGGATGCGTATGTCATCGGAAACGAGTCCTACCAAACGGATATAATGATTACTAATAGTGGGGAGGGTGCGGCGAGCGGCATACTTTATCGGGCCGGCGATGCCTTCCTTCAAGGCTCTGATCAAGGCTACGGCTTCACCGAGGTGTTCGGCGGCAACCGCAACGCGGTAGGTGCCTCTGCTAATCCAAATAACATACCGCCCGGCAGAATCGAAGAGTGGATCCCCCTGACGGGCAACAATAATTTCTACGAAGCCTTCTATGGCGAGATTTGGCATTGGATCGGTACAAAGGTGGCTTTCCCCAACTTGTGCGGCTGCACCACTCTTCAGGATAACGGTGCCGGCATCAGTTGGAACTTCAGCATTCCTGCCGGCGGAACGGTCACTTATTCGCATACGACAACGTTCTCGCCGACTGGAGGAGCTACTCCTTCGCCAACGCCAACACCCACAGCGACCGTTGCACCGCAAGAAGCTTTCGTCACAGTTTCCAGGAATTCGGTGAAGAAGGGACAGCAAGCAGCGTTCATTGTGGCCCTTGACCCTGGACCGGCGGTCCTGCCCGTTACCGTCGATTATTCAATGAGCGGCAGCGCAACGCTCGGCACCGACTACACCCTCAGCGGCACGCCTGGACAGGTCACCATTCCAGCGGGCGATTTTTCCGCCAATGTCATTTTGACTGCTCGGAAAAACGTAAATAAGGGCGCCACCATGACTTTAATCCCTGGAGTCGGCTACTTTCTTTCCGGTTTTGCCGACGACGTGGCTACCATAAGAATTAAGAAAAAATAAGACAGACAAGGAGCGAATTTCGTTATTGACCTAAGCGCTCCGAAAATTTGGAGTGTGAAAGAAACTTAACCAAAAAGGAGAAATAATGAACAGATTACTATTGTGCCTGTTAGCGTTCGGTACGATCGCTTCGGTCGCTTTTGCCGGAGAGACCTATTCGGGAAAAGAAATGAAGCAGGTAGCTCCGCCTCCGTGCCCCCAATGGTACGCGGACAGAGAGTTTAACGTCTCGCTTTGGGGCACGTATGTCTTCACAGGAAATAATTGGGCAGACGACCGGTACATCGAAGCCGATCACGCTTGGGGCGGGGGCGTTGATTTCAAGTACTTCTTCATGCGCTACGTCGGCGTGGGGATTGAAGGATGGGCGGTTGATGCAAACCAGAAACGCGAAGACATCTTCATCGATTTCAGTGACGGAATTTTTCAGCGCAGCTTCCACAGTGAGCGCAACGCGATCGGAGCCGTGTTAGGTACTCTCACTCTCCGCTATCCAATTCCTTGCACGCGCTTTTCGCCTTATATTTTTGGCGGCGCCGGCGGGATCTTTGGTGGCGGCCAGAGGCCAATCAATAAGGCATTTACTGAACCGGGAGAAGGCTTCGACATTGTGCAGACGGTTGGTCATACAGACAGCGAGGCGCGGGCAATCGGTCAGGTTGGCGGTGGAATGGAAATTCGGTTCACCCCGCACATTGGCTGGGTCAGTGATTTCAGCTGGAACTTTGTGGACGGACCCCATAACAACTTCGGCATGGTCCGCACAGGTGTGAATTTCGCCTTCTAGTCCTCGGCAACAGCATTTACTAAGCGGCGTCGGCAGCGGAGCGATTGAAGAGAACATTGGAGTGCGTATCAACCGGCGCTTCAATCCCGAAAGCTTTCGGGACAGCTGGAGTTCAAACGGCGCCGAACACTTGGCCCAACTGAGCGAAGAATACTCGCGCGCTGCAAGAGCCGAATGATGTCAGCTCTGGCGCGCGCTTCCAGAGAAACAAGTGCAGCGCTGGCGATTTGAGACTTTTTAAGCCGGCGCGGGTTGAAGTAGGAGTGAGGGCCTGGCTGGGACTATCGATTTTTTTCTGCGCAGCGATTTCGTTGCGCGCAGAAACCTCTGTTGAAATCGATCTGCAGGAGCAAATGGCCTATCTGCTTCGCGACGGACGTCCCGTATTAGCGTCGCCGATTTCAAGCGGACGTTACGGGCATCTGACGAAGACTGGTTCATTCAAAGTTCTGGAGAAAGAACGTAACCACTATTCGAGCATGTACGGGAAAATTGTGGATGCGCGCGGGAATACAGTTGTCGCCGACGCCGATGCGGACATGGTAGTCCCAAGTGGCGGTAAATTCATTCCCGCTCCGATGCATTACTTCATGCGTTTTACCGGCGCTGATGGAATGCACGCCGGATATTTGCCGGGATATCCCGCTTCCCACGGGTGTGTTCGGATGCCGGAACAGTTGGCAATTGCGTTCTTCAATTCCGTCAATGTTGATACTCCTGTCACCGTGTTCGGAAGCACGCCAACGGGAAGCTACGCACGGCAACGGCAATCCCCATTGATGCGAGGCGGCAATAGATTTGCAGATCCGCGCTTTGCGCCACGCTTCATGCCGCCGCCGCCTCCGTTTCCTTGGTGGCGGTAACACCGCGGCCCTGGCTGGCCTGTAGTGTGCGCTGTCCTCAGCGCACTCGATGGTTACATCGTTGAATCGCAAACAGAACTCCGCTGACGACAGCCGACGCTACGGGCATGTTATTGCGGACTCGTTGGCGCTTGATGGTTAGCGCTGGCCGTCTTCGGCCCGCGCGAAAGATCAACCAAATCAGTCAGGATGTTAAGTGTCTCGTCGCGCTCGGGATCAATAGCCGGTTCTTTGCCGTCTCCTTGCGTGTCACCGCCGCCGATCAAATCCGAATCTGCGTCGGAAGCAGCAGCTTCAGGGTCAACTTTTGGCGAAACGCCATTCTTCTTCGCCTCGGCCAATTTCCCAGGATACATGATCAATTGGAGATTCGGTTTATCAACCGTGTCGAGTGTTACCCGGTAAATTCGCGGCTCCTCTTGATTCCGTGCCAGACGTTCTTTCGAGCGAGTTTCTTTGCGCAGTTTATCGTCCTGAAGCTCTTTTTTGCGCTGATCTTCGTTTACCGAAATTCGATTCTCATCGATCTTGTGGCGCAACCGATCCATATCCTCCATCACGTAGTGAAATTCGGGATCGCCCTTAGCGCGTTCTTCCGAACGACGCCGCAGTTGATCGACAAACAGTGAATGTGAATCGGACCATTTCGTGTATTTCGCCCTGGCCACTTCGTCATAGGGCAGCGCGTTCTTTAGCGCGCTTTCGCCGAACTCCGGGAGATCACTCAAACTCGGCAGGACAATGTCGGAGGCGACGCCATGCAGTTGTGTCGAGCCGCCCGCCACCCGATAGAATTTTTGGATTGTTAGTTTCAACGCACCATCCTCATCGGAATGGCTGCCCAACAACGAAGCAAACCGACCGATCGGCAGAATCGTCTGCACTGTGCCTTTGCCAAATGTGTTCTTGTCACCGACGATCACTGCGCGACCGTAATCCTGCAGCGCAGCTGCGAAAATTTCGCTCGCTGACGCGCTTTGCCGGCTCGTTAAAACAATAAGCGGCCCGGAGTACGCGATGCCCGGATCGGGATCGGACGAAATCCTGGTGTTTCCGTTATAATCTTTGGTCTGAACGATCGGTCCGGATTTTAAGAACAATCCAGTGAGCGCGAGCGCCTCTTCCAGCGAGCCGCCGCCATTTCGCCGTAGATCCACAACCAGTCCTGCAATGTTTTCTTTCTTCAGCCGTTTGAGCAACGCGAGCACATCACGCGTGGTGCTCTTCTGGTGTTTGTCCATGTCGGCATAGAACGAAGGAAGCGTAAGCCACCCGAGTTTTATCGGTTCACCATTCTCGTCTTTTTTAATGATGATATCGGCGCGGGCTTCCTGATCTTTCAGTTTAATTTCATCCCGCACCAGCTCGACATTTTTCCGGCGCGATGGGTCTGTTGCATCCGCAGGAATCGCGAGCAATCGCACGCGGGTACCTTTTTTCCCGCGAATCATCTCGACAACTTTGTCCAGTCGCATCTCGCGGACATCGACGTAATCGGCCGGGCCTTGTGCCACAGCAGTGATCCGGTCACCGACCTTGAGTCGTCCATCGACTTGCGCTGGACCGCCGGGCACCAGGCTTTCAATTTTCGCATAGCCATCTTCCGAACGGAGCATGGCGCCGATGCCCACGAGTGAAAGGCCCATGTTGATGCTAAAATTCTTCATATCGGCCTTGCTCAAGTATTCCGAATGCGGGTCGTATGCCTGGGCAAGCGCATCGAGAAAAAGTTTGATTTGCTCGTCCTTATCTTGCTCGTGCACATTGCGGGCGAGGCGATCATAACGGCGAGCAACCAATTGCGGGGCGGGCTCAATCGGATGCTCGCTCAGATGCTCCTGCAACAGCTCGTTTGTAATACGGCCGCGCCAGAGCTGGTCGGCTTCGGCTTCATCTTTTGGCCATGACGATTTTTGGCGGCTCAACTCGACCGTGGCATTGCTCTTGAAGTCGATCGGCTGCTTCAACAGTTCCTTGATTTTCGCGACCCGGTCGTCAACCCGTTTCGTATAGAGAGCGTAGATGTCGTAAGCCGGCTTCAGCGTGCCAAGGAGAATGTCCCCGGCCATCGAGCTGCCGTATTTTGCATTGAGTGCGTCAACGTCTTCTTGCGTAAAGAAGAGGTGACTGAAATCGAGCAACTCCAGGTACGTCTGCAGAAATTTTTTCGAAACGTCCTCGTTTAGCTTTTGACGTGTGTAGTGGCCTTCCTCTAACAGGCGGCCTACGGACATTGCGATCGTTTCCCGCGAGGTCGCTATCGCGGGCGGCACGGCGACCGCGGCTGCCAACACGATCGCGCACAACGCCAAACTTCGCTGGAAACGTGATTTCATCAGTAATTACGCGGTTTCCCACCTTGGCAGATTTTATGGTCAAACGCAAGATGATGAAACAAGACGACCATATGAGTAGGAATCAGACAATCGAAACGAGTGAACATTCAATTAATTCGTAAAAGCTCTCGCCTTCAGCCGTAGTCGCGCTTGGATACAGTAAATCACGATGAATTACGAGAGCTTTTGCGGCGGCATCTTCGAAACGAATTGCTATCTCCTTGAGGCGCCAGAGGGGTCGATTCTCTTCGATGCGCCGCAGGGGGCCTGTGAATGGCTGCGCTCCATTGATGCGCGTCCGAAACTTTTGCTTCTAACACACGGGCACATCGATCACGTCCAGGACGTTGCCAGGATCAAGCGCCAGTTTGGTTGTCCACTTGGTTGCCATCCGCTGACCGCGCCGATGATTTCCGATCGCGAATTTTTTCGCAACTTCGGTTTCGAACTCGAAATCGAACCGGCCGAACCTGATTTCCTCATTGAAGAAACACCACGCCGAAATTTTCTCGGAGCGGATTTTCAAGTTCTGGAAGTTCCCGGCCATTGTCCAGGCAGTCTCTGTTTCTTTTCGTGCACCGACAAATTGCTGATTGGCGGCGACGTTCTTTTCGCCAGCAGCATCGGCCGTGGCGATTTGCCCGGCGGAGATATCGATCTGCTCATAGATGGGATCAGAAAAAAATTGTTTCCTCTTGGCGACGACGTGACCGTGCTGCCCGGTCACGGACCACCGACAAAGATCGGAACCGAGCGCAGTACCAACCCGTTTGTCGGGTAACTTCAGCCGTAGACTCGCCGCTGCTGATTCAACTTCAGCCCCGCTGCAGGGTTGTTAAATGCGTACTTAAGAGATTTTGCCTACGCGCCTCTGCGTATTGCTAAACAACGGGAATCCTTCGAGAATCCGGCACTTCATTGCCCCCAGAACAGCGCGTGGTCCCCCGACCACCAGAAGAATTAATAGCTAAAAAGTACCGCCCGCGAACTTATGGATCGCAGTGCCTTGTGTGACGAAAATGTCGGGCGATTCAAACAACACCGGCGTGACGAGCAAAAACGGGGAATCCCAGAATCCGGGGCCGGAGGGTTTAGCAGATTTTTTTATTTTTTTCGAAACTTCACGCCGAAAAATCCGAAGAAGGTAGTGATCTAAGGATTTGTACTTAGTGAAATAAAACTATTCAGCCAAACCCCCGGAAATCCAAAATATGAAAAGAAAAACAACAATCAGTCTAACAGTTGCAGCGTTACTGTCCCTCTCAGGAATGGTTTACGCCGCCAATCATGTGCTCTTTAGCTTCATCACGGGGACATTCAGCGCCGGGCCCATAGGCGTGGCCGGTTCAGCCGATACCCTGCTCGCGACCCAATATTGCGACCCGCAGATCCTATCGATCGACTGCATTACGGGGCTTACCTCGCCAATTGCGACGGTTCCGGGCTTCCCCTCTGGGCAGTGCTTGGAAAGATATATGGCTGTGGCTCCAGCCGTGTCTGCGAATGCCGGCTTCGCCCCGCGCGACATTTTCGTCACACAAGGCAATCAGATCTTTAAGTTCTCGCCACCCGCCGGTCCCCTCGTGCCGTTTGTGACCATCCCGGCCTGTGGCGACGATCACACCGGGATTACCTTCGACCACGTAGGCGGCGCACTTGCATTTGGGAACAAAATGATTTTATCGTGTGAAAACGGTACCATCTGGACCGTTGACGTGACGGGCGGGGTCGCAAACCCCCCCGCGCTCGTCGGGACCCTGCCCATCAACATCGAAAATGAAGGACCAGCTGTAGCACCGAGCACCTTCGGGCCCTTTGCCGGCCAGGTTCTGGTAACCAACGACAACGACGCCGTTAACGCAATCCGGAATGATGGCTTCGTTACTCTAAATGCCTTCGTTACCGGGGCGGGGACGGGTCCGGAAAGCGTCCAGGTCATCCCGAACCAACTGTGCCCCTTCTGCACGAACCAACCGAACGGGTACTACTTCCAGGCGGTAGAAGCCGGTAACTTTGGTTCGTTTCCGGGGCTGTATGCATATCCTACTGTGACCGACTTCTCATCTTTTGCTGGCGACATCCTTGTTCCGTGCGAGGGAAATTCACAGACCGTTCGAATACACTGGAATGGCAGCAGCTATGATATGTTTTTCTTCGATGTGATCCCCGGCGCCCTTTTGGAGGGCTCCGGTTTCATTGACTGCAACATTCCCTCGCCGACGCCGACGCCGACGGCGACGTTTACGCCCACGCCTAGCGCGACGTTCACGCCGACGGCTACAGCGACATTCACGCCGACGGCCACAGCTACGTTCACTCCGACAGCCACAGCTACGTTCACGCCGACAGCCACAGCGACATTTACGCCAACACCTACAGCTACAGCAACGGCAACGCCTACACCTACGCCTACACCGACTACGACTCCGAGTCGGGTCAGTCAGATCACGCCGACAGGAACGACTTGTACAGAGTTCAAGAATGGCACGGCCCAGACCCTGGCCAGCCTGCAGTACAGCCTCAAGAACGGGGTGATCAACCAAGTCAGCCCCGGTGTGTTCTTCTACTGGGTGAAGGTGACGGTGCCAGCCGGCAACAACAACTTTACGATCACCGAGACGATCACGACGGGCAATTTCAGCACCCCCTTTGCCTTGGCGAACGGGGGAAACAATGTGTTTGACTTCAACTGTAATGGTGTATCGAACACGATCACTCAAAACGCCACGACCGGCACGGTGACCGTATCGTTCAATGCACCGACTGCGGGCACTTACATCATCTCGCTCAAGTACGACTCGGGGAGCGTTAAAGGTGCCGCGGCTCCCAGCCCGGGAACAACGGTTCACTACGACTTCAACACGACGGGCGTGCCTGGTTCGACCAGTGGAATCGATCTCGTCCCGAAGCCCTAATCAACTCAGAACCTTAACAGCGCGCGCGCGGAAGGACGCGCGCGCGCTGAGCTCAAAAGTTCCAAGGCGCGCGTTTTCTCTTCCCTCGGCCGAGCGCCCGGGTGTCGCGACCTCTTCCTGTCGATGTTTCCGTGAAAAGCCGGTGGATGAATAACAAAGCCGCCTCCAAAATAGCAGTCACCTCTTCCTTACGTTCGTTTCCTTCTGTTCCTTATCTCTCGCGTCTGATCTGCTCGCCTGAGGCGAGACGGATTCGCCGCCGCGCGATCTGCTCATAAACGGGATCAGCAAAAAATTATTTCCCCTCGGCGACGACGTCACTGTCCTCCCCAGGCGCGCAGCGTGGGAACCTCGGACCGTGGGAACGCCCGCCACGCAGAAGCTATGCGGAGGCCGGCCGGAGCATCGCTGCGCGGCAACATTTCGCCGGTAAAAGATCGCGCGACAGTTTGCGCGGGCGGACAACCATGTCGGGTCATCGTGGTCGGAGACACCTGCGTAAGCGAGTCATTCTGCTGATAGAACCATTTCTGGAAGACCGTGACGGCATCCTCTGGATCAAAGAGCTCGCCAGGGAATACTCGCACACTCGGATTCTGATTGTGTCGCGGCAATCTGAACACGTTTATGCCGAGCGCGCATTACATGCAGGTGCGGCTGGTTACTGGATGAAAAACGGATCGCCCGAAGAACTGATGCACGCGGTCGAGACAGTCATGACGGGGGAAATTTATACGAGTCCATCGATTACTGCGTTGGCGATCGGGAGATTCGCTCATCGCGCGGATTTGCCCAAGGGACTCGATGCGCTAAGCAATCGCCAGCTGGCCGTCTTCTCGATGATTGCTGCGGGTCGCCGTCCGGGTGAGATCGCAAAGGAACTAGGCATCAGCCGCAAGACCGTCACTACCCACTTCGAGCACATCAAGCACAAGATGGGCTACGCGAACGCAGAAGAACTCAAGCATGGTGCGCGCGAATCGCTCGGATCAGGGGAAGTCCACGCGCGCGTCCCACACAACGGTGAGGTGGCGCCAAGCCGCGTACCTTAAGCGACGGCCAAAGTAGGCAGGCGTGTCAGCCGCGCAGGCATTGCCCGATAGTCGCATCAGGGATTTACCGATTCGAAAAATGGAGCCATCTGCCCGATAGATGAGATTCCTGGGTTTCGCCACAATCCGCCACCTTTAGACCAACCCTACGTTGCTTTACTTAAGAAGTACATCAGCGAAACGGAGAATTCCAAAAAATGAAAAAAATTCCCCTCAGAACAAAATCACTCTGACAATTGCAGGATTGTTAGCGCTCGCAGGAGTCTTAAACGCCGATCCAGCTTTGTTTGTTAATGTCCCCGTTGTCTTTGACCCCGGACAGAACGGCCCCATAGGCGTGGCCGCTACCAAGACTGATTTGATCGTGACCGAATACTGCACCCAAAACGTCGATACGATCGACTGCATGGGGAATGTCACCGTGTTGACGACGATTCCTACGGGCCCCGTTGGTCCTTGCTCGGAAAAATACGTGGCTATCGCTCCAGCTCAGTCCGCGAGTGCCACGCCGGCACCCTTCACACCGCGCGACATTTTTGTCACACAAGGCGATGAGGTCTATAAAGTTTCGCAGGCTGGCGCCACGCTGTTTGCGACGATCACAGGCTGTATAGGGGCCGGCACCCCCCATACCGGGATTACTTTCGATCATGTGGGCACATTTGGCTACAACATGATCCTGACATGTGAGACCGGCGGAGTCTGGAAGGCTGACGGGAACGGAACTGGGACGCTCATCGGGAACACGGGCAACCGATCTGAAGTACCAGCTGTAGTGCCGCTGGGCTTCGGACTCCATGGCGGCGAGATCTGGGCGGCCGCGGAGAACATGGATCAGGTCAACTCAATCGATAACATGGGCAACGTTACTCCTGTTTTGAGTTGGGTCGGTGCGGAAGCCGTCCACGTGATCCCGTCGACTTTGTGCGCCTTGTGCACGGGCGGCTCCTTCTTCCAGGGCGGTAATAAATAGCCAGGCGATCTACCAATCTCCGCTGGCCGACTTCATGGGGTTGGGTGGCGCCATTCTCGTTACGAGTGAACTCGGCTCAGGCACCGCTCTGGTGACGACGGATGGCACTGACTATTTTCTCGGTTTCTTCGATAACAGCATCACCAACGCCGTATATGAGGGCTCCGCTTGGGCTGACTGCGACGTTCCAGCAGCTAAGGGCTCGCCTACTCCGTCTCCGTCTCCGACAGCTACGGCTACTGCCACAGCTACTGCTACCGCTACAGCCACTGCTACTGCTACGCCAGCAGCTACTGCTACTGCTACGGCCACTGCTACTGCTACGGCCACTGCCACGGCTACGGCAACAGCCACGGCTACGCCAACGCCTGCGACCTGCGTTTTGACGCAGGGTTATTGGAAGAACCATCCCGAGGCTTGGTGCGTTCAAACCATACAGCTCGGATGCCAGGGGTATTCCAAGCAAGCAGCCATCGCTATCATGCAAAATGCCACCGCGGGCGATATGACCTACGCTCTGGCTCAGCAGTTGATTGCAGCCAAGCTCGACGTCAATTGCGCTGGCGGTGACTCCAGTTGCGTAGCTTCTGCTATTGCCAACGCCGACGCCTGGCTGTGCCAGCATCCCGTGGGAAGCTATGTTCAGGCAAAGAGCGCCGCTTGGGCGGATCTTACGCATGACTACAACGTGCTTTGCTCTTACTGCCAGGGACAGCTTTGCGCTCCACATTGTGGACCGTAACGGGAAGGCCCGAGACAATTCGCCCCCAGAGAAACAAGCGCCGGGAGGATAAATCGTCACGGCGCGTTCTCTTTCGGGTTGATGTGATCCACAGATTCTCTTCGTCCCGATTTACAGAAATTCAGAGCGGCCAGAGAGAAAATCTGCGTAGATCCGCGTAAAATCTGTGGATCCGTTGCCGGAGTCGAGGCGCGTCTCGCGATCAGACCTCTGCAAGAAAAGATACGAGTGGCTGGAGACTTTCGATGGTTGCCACAACTGCGCGCAGCGATGAGAGCGCATTGGGAATGTATTGCAGGAAATGTTTGTGGCCTTTGACGAGGCCGAGAAAGCCATAAGCGCCCAGCGCCTGCATGAGGCGTTGCATCGCGCAAAGGCGCAGCTTTAATTCGAAATCGCCGTTAATCGCAATTCCGTTTTCGAGCTGCCGGTGGCGATAATATGCGATCAACTCGTCACGTTCCGCGTCTGTGACGTCGACATATGGATCGTAAAGCAACGACGCCAGATCGTATTGGGCCAGGCCGGGACGCATTCCCTGGAAATCGATCAGGTGAGCCTGCCCGCTTCGAATGATGATGTTTTGCGATTGAAAATCGCGGTGAACCAGAACTCTTGGGAAAGTTGCAAGGTGTTTTGCGATTTCGCGTAAACCGGGAAGCGCTGCCAGCTCCTTGCGTTTTGATTCGCTGACGCTGAAATAGCGGCCGAGGCAATTGTCGAAAAAGTATTTCTGTTCCCACCGGTAAAGAGCGGCGTTAAACTCGGCCGGTAAATACTGCTTCATCTCTGCGCACACCGATTCGGGCAAACTGTGAAGCTTGATAATTTCGTCGAGCGCTGATTCGTAGAATGCGCGCCGGACGAGCCAACTCTCGTGCTGATAACTGTAGAGATCGCGCTCGCCCAAGTCTTCGATCCAAATGAGGCCTTCCGTCAGATCGTGAAAGTAAATCTCCGGCACACGTATGCCGTTCTTCGCTAGAAATTGCGCAATGTGGACGTAGTGCCGGTTCTCTTCGCGCTCCAGATTGTATTTAACCAGGATTAACATCTGATCCGCAGCGCAGTGGATCCGATAAAATTTCCGGTCGGAGCCACCTTTTTCGATTGGCCTGATTCTTATCTGACCGACATCCAAACGCGGAAAATGCACTCGCGTTTGTCGAAGAAGCAGCGCCGTTCTCATGGGTTGGATTTAGACGTCGATGTTGCGATGGATGCCGCTGGCCTTTTTTTTGGAGCGGACAATACAACCCTGAAGCTGGCTTTGGGAAGCAATTTCTGCGTCAGACCACAAAATTGTATCTTCGAGGATTGCGTTTGCGCCGACTCGACAATGCTCTCCGACAACTGAGCAGCCGCGCAATTCAGCGCTGGGATCGACAATCGCTGTTTTGGCTACGGCCTGCGGCCACTCGGACGCTTTCACGTACCCTGGTTTCCAGCCTTCTTGCGAGATAACACGATGAACTTCCAGATATTCCGAGCGCGAACCGATGTTGAACCAGTGCCCGTCATCAAGAACTACGCCGCCAATCTTTCCGCCTTGACTCATCCACTTAATGAGAATTGGGATGAACGAGACTTTCTGGCGGGGCGCTATCCTTGGAAAAATCTCAGGATTCCACACGGATACATTCGCATAATCAAAATTCTCATCTGGGTTGAATTCGTTTGAGATCGCGACAATCCGACCATTTCGCATAACAACGCCTGCACCCAGACCGGTATTTCGCCGCAGACCGAGCGTCACATGATTTTGGGCACGGAAATGGTTTTCGATAAGCGGCTCCAAATCGACATCACTTAAGATGTCACCGCTGTACGCGATGAATGGCTTGTTTCCGAGAAACGGCTCGACATTCTTGATGCCACCGCCCGTCTCAAGCAAATCCTGCTCATGAACCAGGGTGATCGACTTGCCTGAATAGCTGTTCTCCGAAAAAAAATCCTGAAATAGTTCGGGCAGCCTGTGGGTGTTGACGACGAATCTGCTCACTCCCGCGCCGATCAAATGGTCAAGCGCAAAAGTAATGAGCGGTTTTTGAAAAATCGGAATGAGCGGCTTTGCCAGCTCGTCAGTTAAAGGTCGCAACCGCTTGCCGAGACCTGCGGCCAGAACAAATGCCTGTGTGATTTCCTTCATGAGGAGAAAAGCGAGAGATTCCTCGACTCCGCTCGGAATGAGAACAACAACGGATAGAAGCTACGGCGCGGCGTGCGACTTCATTCGGAATGACAAGGGCCGTTTGGTGGTCAGTCTTACCTCAGGTAAAGCGTGCGCGTGCCAAAGTCGATGATGCCGTGGTGACGCCTCAACGTTTCTGCACCGAGCAGGCCGGCAACCGGTGGGGAACCCTGTAGTAACCCATCGTGAATTAATCCTTCGAGATCGATGACGCCCACTTCTTTACCTACAATGTCTACGGAACCGACCGATAGTTTGCGGATCCTGGCGACGCGCACACCGCGCTCTTTCAGATTCACCGCCGAGGAACTATATGGTGTTCCCCGGGTGGCGATTCGCATTCGCCGAACGAACGAACGGTGCAGCAACGTGGTGAACGAACCCGTATCGACCATCAGCCTGGCAGGTATTCCATTGACAGAACCATTGACATACAGATTGAAACCATCGCTGACTTGAATTGGAACAGCCCGCAACCCGCGCCGGTTGAACGCGGGAACGTTGCCTGCAACGTCGGGATCCATTTTTAGAATCAATAACTGGCGTTCGCAATCCAGCACCGCTTGTGTTGGGAAAAGAATATCCGCTCCAATGATCCCGTCGATTTCCTGTTCGTGGACCAATCGCGCAGCGCGGCTGGAATTAGCCAGATCAACAGTAACCACCGGTTCGTCGATCAACCTCAGGCCTCCGATCCGCAGCTCCCGTGCGATCGCTACGTTGTTGAACGCTCCGTTAATTTGAACGCGTGCCGGTAATTTTGATTCGGCTGTGGTTGGCTTCAGCCGAAAATAATCGCGACGATGCAAAGCAATTGCGCTTACTGGCGCACCGCTGTCGATTGTAAGCCACGCCGCCTTACCGTTGATAAACGCGCGCACGAGCAAATGATTTTGTCTCGAACGGACCAGCGGCAGCGCTTCAAACTGCGTGGTTTGTCGCGCATAAACGATCCACGGCGCCCCAGTCAATCCGACAACAAGCGTGACAGCAGCACACCAAATCGACAGAAACTTGCGCACGGAGGCGAGGTGATTCGAGATCATTCGCGCGGCGGAGATTACACGGTTCCTTTTTATCAGTAAACATTTTTTGCGTTTCAAAGACCGCCACGCGAACCGAACGCGAGACCGGCAGTTTTTTTGCATTGCGTGACGCACTGGAGTGATGATTAACTCTCTCCGCCAATCCAATCGGCTCAAATGACAACTGCACTTACTGAAGCACCAGTAGCTGACCAAAAACTCGTCAGGGGACTGGGATTACTCGATTCAACGATGCTCGTAGCAGGCTCGATGATTGGCTCCGGCATTTTCATCGTTTCATCAATCATCGCGCGGCAGGTCGGTTCGCCCGGCTGGCTGCTGGTGGTTTGGATTGTCACCGGTTTACTCACGCTGACGGCGGCGCTGTCCTACGGTGAATTGGCCGCGATGATGCCAAAGGCCGGCGGCCAGTATGTCTATCTTCGCGAAGCTTTTTCGCCGCTATGGGGATTTCTCTACGGTTGGACACTTTTCCTTGTGATTCAGACCGGCACCATCGCTGCGGTGGCCGTCGGTTTTGCGCGGTATACAGGTGTACTTGTTCCATGGGTTTCTGAGAGCAACTACATCATCCCGCCGATTCGGCTCGGCGGCTACGCACTATCGCTTTCTACTGCGCAACTGGTGGGATTGGCGCTCATCGGCTTCCTCACATTTACGAACACGCGTGGGCTGGAAGTGGGCAAGCTGATACAAAATGTTTTCACTACGGCAAAAACTGGTGCGCTGATCGCGCTCATCGTGCTGGGGATCATCGTCGGCGTGCGATCGGGTGCAGGAGCTGAAAACTTTAAAGATTTCTGGAGTTTGCGCGGCAATTTGCAGGACGTCGGCGCCGGGTTGACCGCTGCCACTGCTTTCGGACTCTTCGTAGGAATCTGCGTAGCCCAAACAAATTCGCTTTTCTCTGCCGACGCGTGGAACAACATCACATTCACGGCAGGCGAGGTGGTCAACCCGCGCCGCAACGTGCCGCTCTCACTCGCGTTCGGCACGTTCCTCGTAATTGGCCTATATCTACTCGCAAATGTTGCTTATCTCGCAACGCTGCCTTTCGCCGCGATCCAAAATGCCCCCAGCGATCGGGTCGCTTCGGAGACAGCAAACGTAATTTTTCCAGGCGCCGGCGCAACGATTATGGCTGTGGCAATTATGGTTTCGACGTTCGGCTGCAATAATGGACTCATTCTTGCTGGAGCGCGCGCCTACTACGCGATGGCGCGAGACGGCCTCTTCTTTCGGTCGGTCGCCGAGTTAAACAAATTCCGCGTGCCGGCGTGGGGACTTGTCATTCAAGGCATCTGGGCCGGTGCTCTCGTACTGCCGCGCACCGTGAAAACAGATGCCGCGGGAAATGTCACTGGTTATGGAAATCTCTATGGCAATCTGCTCGATTACGTGATCTCAGCAGCGCTCATCTTCTACATCCTGACGATTGTAGGGATTTTTCTGCTGCGGTGGAAACGGCCGGACGCCGAGCGTCCGTACAAGGCATTTGGGTATCCGATAGTGCCGGCTCTTTACATTGTCGGAGCCGCCGTGATTCTTTTTGTGCTTTTCGTCTATCAAACAGCGACCACCTGGCCCGGGCTGATGATCGTGCTCACCGGCGTGCCTGTTTATTTTCTCTGGAAGGTTTTCGGCACAAAACCGCAGCCTGCCGCTGAGACGAGTGGTTCAATTTGACATAGAAATCACGATTCCAACAACGAACGCATGGCACATCTATTCGCGAGAAAACCCCTTAATCGCCTGATGGGCGAAGCGCAGGAAATCGGCGAACACACGCTCAAGCGCTCCCTCGGTCCGACTAATCTGGTGATGCTGGGCATTGGCGCAATCATTGGCGCCGGCCTGTTTGTTCGAACTGCGGCCGCGATTGCGGACCGCGCCGGGCCTTCGGTTGTGCTCGCGTTTGTGGTTGCAGGTGTGGGCTGCACATTCGCGGGACTCTGCTATGCCGAATTCGCTTCCATGATTCCGGTCGCTGGTAGCGCCTACACCTATTCGTACGCGACGATGGGTGAATTTGTCGCTTGGATCATCGGATGGGACCTGATCCTCGAATATGCAGTCGGTGCGGCAACCGTGTCGATCGCATGGAGTGCGTACGCCAACCGCGTGCTGGATTGGTTCGGCTGGCGAATACCGTACCAATGGTCGCACTCGCCGTTCGAGCACGACATCGCGACCGGTGTGCACGGCACCATGAACATACCTGCCGTGTTCATTCTCCTGCTGCTGACGTTGTTGCTGATTCGCGGCACTAAAGAATCAGCGTTTGTGAATGGACTCATCGTCATTCTAAAAGTGAGCATCGTCTTGCTCGTGATCGCCATCGGGTGGCGGTTCATCAATCCGGCCAACCACACGCCGCTAATTCCGGCGCCAACGAGTTATGTTACCCCGCAAGGAATTCACCACGCCTACGGGGGAATTCTCGGGATTCTCGGAGCCGCAGGGGTTGTGTTCTTTGCTTACATCGGGTTCGATGCGGTTTCTACCGCGGCGCAGGAAGCGCGCAATCCCAAGCGCGATATGCCTATTGGCATTCTCGGCTCATTATTCATCTGCACCATTTTATACGTGCTGTTTTCCTACGTGCTCAGCGGTGTCGCAACAGTCCAGGATTTTCGCACCGCCGGGCGCGAAGCCTCGGTTGCGTTTGCCATCACGAAATACATGACCGGGTTCGAATGGCTGTCGAAGTCGGTGACGGTGGCGATCCTCGCCGGTTTTTCGTCGGTTATTCTGGTAATGTTGCTTGGCCAATCGCGCGTGTTTTTTTCCATGAGTCGCGACGGCCTGGTGCCGAAAATCTTTTCCGATGTGCATCGCAAATTCAGAACACCGTACAAATCCAACGTACTTTTCTTCGTGTTCACGGGTATTTTTGCAGCCTTCATTCCCGAAGACGTCGTTGGCGAAATGACAAGCATCGGAACGCTATTCGCCTTCATCCTAGTATGTGCGGGCGTTTGGATCATGCGGGTCCGAAATCCCGAACTAGAACGCGGCTTTCGAGTACCGGCCGCGCCACTCGTTGCGACGCTCGGAATCATCACTTGTGGCGCGATGATTTACGGCCTGGGCTGGACGAATTGGATGCGACTACTGGTTTGGTTGGTAATCGGCCTGATCTTCTACTTCAGCTACGGAAAGCACCACAGCCGTATCAATGTACCGCCGCCCGAAATGCCAGAAGGCATTCAGCTGACGCGCTGATTCGTTACGCGCGCCAACTCCAACTGGTACCGGCGAATCCGCGATTCGGGCTACTCGCGCCGAATCCTGGGAGCGCGCCGGTGCGCCTTGCAAGCTTTTCGCTGTCGGCCTCGTCGAAAGCGCGCCGCGCTGCTGCTATGTCGGAAAGCGAAACGTCTAGCTTGCAGAGAATTCTTTTCTGCTCTGGGCTCAGTCGCGTTCGCTCTTCGCCGCTCAATGCGCGCTTTTGAAATTGCGAGAGCACCGTTGCCAATCGAGTCTGAGTCGCCGTTCTGAACAGATTGAGAAGCTGTTGGAAACCGACATGAAACGGAATCGTGGCAAGGTCGACATCTGTGGCTTCGGAGACGCCGCATGGCGGCATCGCGATCTCAGGCGACATCGCAATCGAATGCCAGGCGTCTGCGGGTTGATAATACCCGATCTCAACGCGGTACGAAGAATGCGCTCCCGAGGTCGTGAGATAATGCATCGCGGCCATAGGTTCGACAGCCACAGTTTTTTCTGCGAGACCATCAGCGCCATACATTCGAAGATGGACCTGTCGATCCACTGGTACCGCTTTTTCAAATAACGACAGCCAATCGATATTCCAGCTAGTGAAGATGGTGCGTGGATCCCTTGCGATCGCGAACAGGATGGGCGCGCCGTATTCGCCCGACCGACCGACGCTATCGCCGACATTGTCTCGTTCGTCGTCTGCCGCAACGTGCACGAGCGGTTTTTTGCAAATCCGGAAGCCGATTCGCGCCTTCAATGTTTGCGCGGTGGGGTTTCGTTTTCTTGCCGCCATTTTCTCAAAGTCCGTGAAAGGCGAATCTCTAACATTGCGCCAAATTCCGCACCAAGCGAAATTTTTTCTATTTCGCCTTTGGAATTTGCGCAATCTTCTAGTGATTTAGCGGATACCTCTCTCGTGTAATCAAGGAATGCATGAACCCGAAAATCGTTGGTTTTGAAGAACTTTCCGATCGCTGCAAGAAGTTGCGCGATGCGGGGAAAAAACTGGTGGCTACAAACGGCTGTTTCGATCTGCTGCACGTCGGCCACGTGCGGTACTTGCAAGGTGCGCGTGCGCTCGGTGATTTCCTGGCAATCGGATTGAACGCTGACAGTTCGGTTCGCGAATTGAAAGGAACCCGCCGTCCCATCATGACGCAGGACGATCGCGCGGAGCTTTTGGCGGCTTTGCAATGTGTGGATCTGGTGACAATTTTTCCACAACTGCGGGCGACACAGTTTATTACCGCGGTGAGACCCGCGATCTACGTCAAAGGTGGCGACTACACATCCGAAATGTTGGACGAAGAGGAGCGCGCAGTTTTAAAGGAAATCGGCGCGGAGATTCGGCTCATTCCATTTGAAGCGGGTTATTCGACTTCGCGCTTGATCGAACAAATATGCAAACCGAGGCCTCAAATTAGGTGAAACGGTTACCAGTTGGAATTCTGGGATCGGGAAAAGGAAGCAACTGCCGGGTGATTCTCGAGCGCATTCGCTCGGGCGACCTTGCAGCGGATGCGCGTGTGATAATCTCCGATGTGCTGGACGCGCCGATTCTCGATATCGCGCGAGAGTTTTCCGTTGCGAATGCGTATCTGCCGCCCGGTCGTTTTCGCACGCGCCTGGAGCCGGAAATAGAAGAAGCGCTGGTGAAAATGTTGCGACAAGCCGGTGTTCATCTTGTCGTGCTCGCCGGTTTCATGCGCGTATTGCATGCGCCAATGCTCAACGCGTTTCCGCGGCGCATCATCAACATCCATCCGGCACTGCTGCCAAAATTTCCAGGACTTGAAGCTTGGAAGCAAGCACTGGCAGCCGGCGAAATTGCAACGGGCTGCACCGTGCATTTTGTCGACGAAAAAATCGATCATGGGCAGATCATCGCCCAACGCGAGGTGCCGATCTTGCCTCACGATACCCCGGAAAGCCTGCATGCCCGGATTCAAGGTGCCGAGCACCAGTTGTACCCTGCGGCAATCGCTGAATTTTGTGAAAAGTATGCGGGGCCAGGCCTGTGATTTCCGGCGCGGTGCGCAATCGAGGTTATCAATTGCTGCGCTAAAGTTGTTCGGCTTTTTGTTCGCGGCTGAGCAACTCTTCCAGAGCAGCCGTCGGTTTTTTCTGCTCGTACAACACCGCGTATACCTCATCGATAATCGGCGTGACGATATTCAACCGCCGTGCGCATTCCCATGCGCTTCGTGTAGTGGGAATCCCTTCAGCCACGGTTTTCATCGATGCCGTGATCTGAGCCAGGGATTCGCCGCACCCAAGCCGTTTGCCGACGGTGTGATTGCGACTGCGTTCACTGTAGCAGGTTAAAACCAGATCGCCCGCCCCGCTCAGTCCGTAAAAGGCATTCGCATTCCCATCCATGGCAACGCCGAGGCGAACAAGTTCGGTGAGTGATCGAGTGACCAATGCTGCCTTGGAATTATCTCCAAGCCCAAGGCCGTCGCTGATTCCTGCCGCCAGTGCGAAAATGTTTTTTAAGGCACCGCCCAGTTCGACAGAAACGACGTCTTGAGTGGTATAAATGCGAAAACGCGAACTCCCCAACAGGCGTTGCAGCTGTGTCGCACGATCAAGATCATCACACCCAATCACGGTGGCGGTGGGAAGGTTTTGCGCGATTTCTACAGCGAGGTTGGGCCCTGACAGGACCGCGACCAGATGTTCCGGGAAAATTTCCCTTAAGATCTGGCTCATCCGCTTCCCAGTCACGTGCTCGATACCTTTAGTGCAGCTCAGTAACACTGCGTCGGAATTACTGATCAGTTTTCGCAAACGAGTCGCGATCTCCCGCAGTGCAGCTGACGGCGTAACAAAAACTATCAAGTCTGCTCCCGCACAATCGCGCAACTCGGATGTAACGCGTACTGATTCGGGTAATTTGATCCCTGGCAAATAGTCGGTGTTTTCGCGCGTCTCTTGCATGCGCAGGACACGACCGCCGTTGTGACCCCAAAGAGAAATTTCTCGCCCATTTTTGCCCCACAGCCAAGCTAATGCGGTTCCCCAAGCACCGGCACCTACGATTGCTGTCTTTTCTATATTCACTTGCGGCTAAAACGTGGCTCCCTGCCGCGCATTAGTCGGGAGAGATTTGAACGATGCTGCCACACGACAACTGCCGCGATACAAAGCGCTGAGTAGAATAGCGCCTTCGCACGGCCTTCATTTAGTCGAGTCAGAATGGCAATCACCAGCGGCAGCGTGATTGCAGTTACCAGCGACGCTAGCGAGACAAAGCGCGTTAGCCAAAAGACTACGATCCAAATAGCGACACCAATCAGCATCGCGAGAGGCATCAATCCGAAAAGCGCACCCGCAGAGGTCGCCACGCCCTTTCCGCCCCGGAACTTGAGCCATGGCGGAAAAGAATGCCCAATGACACTAGCAAACGCCGCGAGAATTCCATACACCTCGGGTGAACCCCATTCCGGTCGCGCGGCTCTAGCGAACGCAATGGCGATCTCAACGGCCCCCAGACCCTTGAAGAAATCTAGGAGGAATACGGGATAGCCATATCGTTTTCCGAGAACCCGCACGACGTTTGTCGCGCCAATGTTGCCGCTGCCGGCCTGGCGAATGTCGATTCCCGCAATTCGACCGGCTAGATACCCGAAAGGAATCGATCCCAGTAGATAGCTTGCAACTAGCACAAAGACCAATGTGAGCATCAAGCGTGGTTGGTCAGCGGTAGCTTCATTACTGCGAAGTCGCGTGGTGTAAGTTGTTCTTTGACAGCCAAATAGATATAATAGCAACATCCGCTGGCGTGATACCGCTTATGCGTGCCGCCTGGCGAATGGAGCCTGGACGCAAGTTCGCGAGCTTTTGTCTCGTCTCCGAGCGCAAACCGCTGATGTTGTTATAGTCCAGTCCATTTGGGATGAGTTGGTCGCTTCTCCGCTCGAGTTTTCGATTCTGCTCGCGTTGCCGAGTCGCGTAGCCCTCGTACTTGAAATCGGTTGCCACTAGTTCCCAAATCGCAGTTGGCACACAAGAAAAAATATCCGGAGGTAGATCCTGCATACGAAAATTCGGCCGCTTAAATAATTGAGCGATTGGAATCCCTCGGAACTTCGTTTCAACAGCTGTGGATCGCGCTAGCTCCAACAGGCGCATTTTCTGCTGAAAACGAGCATGACGAGATTTGCTTATCAACTGGATGGTATACGCACGCCCGGTCAACCGCTGATCAGCGTTGTCGTGCCTCAGAAACAGTCGGTCCTCGGCCCGGCTTGTAAACATCCGATAGGGTTCTTCAGTTCCTTTGGTGACGAGATCGTCAATGAGAACGCCGATATAGGCTTCCCTCCTATTCAGGATAAATGGTGGAAGAGCTTGAACCTTCAAAGCAGCGTTCGCTCCGGCAATCAGACCTTGAGCCGCCGCCTCTTCGTACCCAGAGGTGCCGTTCACTTGTCCGGCAAAATACAGCCCGGAGATTAGCTTTGTTTCCAAGGTAGGAAAAAGCTGGGTCGGAGGAAAATAGTCGTACTCGACGGCGTAGCCTGGCCGCATAATTTCGGCTTGCTCCAGCCCGGGAATGCTCTGAACTAGTTGGAGCTGAACATCGTACGGGAGGCTGGTAGAGATTCCGTTCACGTAATACTCAGACGTGTGGCACCCTTCAGGTTCGAGAAAGATTTGATGTGAATCTCTTGTTGAAAACTTCACCACTTTGTCTTCTATCGACGGGCAATACCGTGGCCCAGTCCCTTTGATTCTCCCGGCATAAAGCGGAGACCTGTGAAGATTTGCCCGGACAATGTCGTGCGTTACAGTCGTCGTCGCCGTTATCCAGCAGGGAAGTTGTTCCACGTGGAACTTGCCCGCTCGAATCGAGTTTAAGGTAAAAATCTCCTTCCCCTGGCCGCTGGCAACTTCTTCAGGGTCGAACGTGAACGTCGGAGGAGGTTCGTCGCCAATTTGAATCGCGCAACGAGAGAAATCGATTGAGCGAGCATTCAGCCTGCACGGAGTGCCCGTTTTGAAACGCCCCACTTGAAATCCAAGCTGTCGGAGGTTCTCACTCAAATTTGAGCTTGCGTCGCCCATCCGGCCGCCTGGTTTGCGGCTCTCTCCTACGTGCAGGAGACCCCGCAAGAATGTCCCGGAAGTGATTACGACTGCATTCGCTGCAATCCTCAACCCGAGGTCAGTCTCAACTCCAACCGCTCGTCGGTCATCAACAGTCACTTGGGAAACAGTCGCTTGCTTTAGATCGAGGTTGTCAGCGCTTTCTAACAGAGCTTTCATCCGGAACTGGTACGCTTTCTTGTCGCATTGGACTCTTGGAGCGCGCACAGATGGTCCTTTTGATCTGTTCAGCATTCGAAACTGGATCCCAGTCGCATCGGCGTTCAGGCCCATGGCACCGCCCATTGCATCAATTTCCCGGACAATATGTCCTTTCCCTAGACCTCCGATCGCCGGATTACATGACATCTGCCCGATTGTGTCCAGGTTTTGAGTCAGCATCAATGTGCGGCAACCCATTCTAGCTGCAGCCAAGGCCGCCTCAATTCCGGCGTGTCCACTCCCGACTACCAAGACATCGTACTCTGTTGGAAGCTTAAGAGTCATTTACGTAAGTATGTGAGTATCAGTAAGTTAACTCATTGAAACCCCATGCTGGGCGTGGTCTTTCCTTCGATCGGTCGAATTGTGGAGGCGTGCGATGTCTGAATAGCGCGATATGCTATCCGGACCAGCACGATCAACAGCAATATGGTTGTCACGAAGACACCTCCCCAGATCCAGTACTCGATTGTTCGCGGGTAATTTTCACCGCGCATGATCCGGACTGCAAGCTGCCCGAGCGTCCCAACGTAAACATACAAAAACAACCCCGGTATCCTGCCGATCGACGCCCAGAACATGTAGGAGCTAAATCGAATCCGTGTCAGGCCGTAAAAATAATTCAGCAGGCTCGTAGGAAAAAGCGGGTGCAACTGACTCAAAAGAATAATCTTCCAGCTCTCACGTTCAACCGCAGGCCCCAAGGCGCGCAGCGTTGGGTTACTCGAGAGTCTTTGTTGAAACCATCGTCTGGCTATCGACCGACTTAGAGCAAAGGAAATTGCCGTTCCGACGATGTTGCCTGCAAACACGATCAAAAATCCCCACCATAAACCGAAGAAAAAACCACTCCCGACAGCGAGAATACCGCCTGGGAGCAGGAGGATGTTACAAGCTGCAAACAATAATGGGTAGCAAATCGCAGCCCACGCACCGAGACTCATCACACGCTGTTGGAGCACGGCGATAAAGTCGACCACTGGGAAAAAGCGCGAAAGCGCCCAGACCAAAGCAATTACCAGCAGCAGTGCTGCAGCCTGCCAGTAAAGTGAGCGGGGAACCTTTGGCATTTCAAAATTTTGCGCGCGGCATCGCCTTCGCGCAAATTTCGTCACGGCAAAAAATGAGCAATGGTGCACGCACCTGAATCTGTCCAGGATTGTATTGCTGAATTAGACGGTCGAAACCGGTGTGTTCGGATGACGCGGAATACCGAGGCTGTCAAAAATTATCCGCGTAGCGTCCGAGCGGTTAAGTGTATAAAAGTGAATACCCGCAACGTCGTTATCCAGAAGATCGTGGCATTGTTCCAACGCGTACTGAATGCCGACGCGCCTGACCATCTCGGGATTGTTTTGGCAATGCTGCAAAGCGCGGAGAAGCGTAGCAGGGAAGCGCGTGCCGCCCGCCAGCTCGGCCATGCGTTTGCATCCGGTAATCGAGGTAATCGGCATGATTCCAGCAATAATCGGGACGTGAATCTGCCTGAGTGCACAGCGCTCGCGGAAATCGAGGAAGTCGCGATTATCAAAAAATAGCTGTGTTACGACGTAGTCGGCGCCAGCGTCCACTTTCGCTTTGAAATAATCCATTTCGACCAATCGATTGGGCGTGGCGGGATGCCCTTCGGGGAAACCGGCCACCCCGATTCCGAAACCGCGGCGCTCTGGATGCGCTCCGGATTCGTTGAATCTGCGAATGAATTTGACCAAATCGATCGCGTGTTGAAACGACTCGCGCGATTTATCGTAAGCAATCCCGGCCGGCCTGTCGCCGCCAAGCGCGAGAATGTTTCCAATGGCCGACTTCGCATATCGGAGAAGAATCGGTTGAATCTCCTCTTCGTTGTGACAGACACAGGTCAGGTGAGGGATCGGGTCCAGCTTTGTTGTGTGTTGAATGCGCTCGACAAGGTGGTGAGTTAAATCACGCGTTGATCCGCCGGCACCATAAGTCACGCTGACGAAATGCGGCATGTACGATTCGAGGTCGCGAATCGTCTGGTAAAGGGTCTCTGCCGCTTCCGGCGTTTTTGGAGGGAAGAACTCGAACGAGAACGTCGGCGAATTCGCCCGCATAATGTCGGTGATGTGCATGACTCGCGTCTATCTTCGTTCCTGCCGCGACTTTCGGTCAACTCACCCGAACCGACTCACGGCACAATTGCAAATACGCGCGCTGGAAAGCCCGAGCCATTCTTTGGCTTTGGGAAACTGACTATGGCGATAGCGCCGGCCTCAGGAATCTGATCCAAATTCGTCAGCAACTCGATCTGATAATGATTCGTGCTCAAGATATATGTTTCGAGCGAGTAATCGTCTTTACTCGTGGCGATGCCCGGATCGGTGTCTGTCGTTTCGTGGCCTGAAGCAGTGATTTTGCGCTCCTCGTAAAGGTATTTCAACGCGGGGATGCTCCATCCTGGATAATGCGCCACCCCATTCGCATCCTTGTTTTCCATTTTGATGCCATCGGGCCAGCGTTTCGACCAATCCGTCCGCATCGCCACAAACGCTCCAACTGGGATCTGGCCGTGATCTTTTTCCCACTTTTTCACACGCTCGAGCGGTAACGTGTAATCGGGATTGGCGGCTGCCTCACCGTGCACATCGATCACGACGAGCGGCAGGATCATTTCTTTTGGGTCGATCTGATCAACAGTCCGCAGTCCTTTCACGAAGTGCGCCGGCGGATCAACGTGTGTTCCCCATTGACCTACATGCGTGAACAGCTCCGAGAAAAATCCGGTGCCCATTGTGTCGGGACGCTTGTCATACCAGTAGATCGTCTTTCGCGTTTCATCGGGGAAACCAGACCAACGCGGAATTCCCGGCGCGAATTCATGGGTCAAATCGATATATTTTTTTCCGGCGAGCGTTTTCTGGATTTTCCAAAGCGACGTATCATCTGCGAGGCAGATTACTGAAGTCAGCAAGAGGAAAAGACACGTCAAGACGCGTGTACACTCCAAAAGCTTAGTCATTCGCACTCTGCCTTGTTAAAGTATGTCTGAGCAATTGGCCAACAAGTTTGAATAACATCGAATAACTACTCTGCCTTTTTGAAAACGCGCATTTGTCGGTGCGATCCGCAGATGTTATCAACAGCTGTCTGGTCTCCAGCATTTGCGAGAATAAGCCAGCTGGTTATTCACGTGAAGAAGAAGATGAAATTCTCGAAATGGAAACCTAAATAATCATGGTGGGCTGTGAAAAACCTTTTGAACCAAAGCATAAATCGGTTCTCCGTTCTCGATCCAAAATTTTCGAGCCCAAACACACGTGGGCTTTCCGCTTTAGCTGTAATGACCAAAGCGCCACAGCCAGGACAGGTGAAGACACGTCTTGTCCCGCCGCTGACAGCGAATGAAGCGGCGACATTGAACAAATGTTTCTTGGCCGATACAGCGGCTTCGATTTCGAATGTTTGTAGCCGGCAGCTACACCGTTCGCATGGCGAAGCGACCATAAGCGCACTCGGAATTGCCGTTTACACGCCGATCGGTGCTGAGTTGGATTATAACAAAATCTTATCACCAGACTTCGCTTTGCTGCCACAACGCGGAGAAAACTTTGGCGAACGCCTTTACTTCGCCACGGTGGACCTCTTCAGGTGTGGCTTTGAATCGGTCTGTCTGATTGATTCCGACAGCCCGACTGTCCCAGCCGAGAATTTCGCGCAAGCCGTTAAACTTCTACGGCGCCCCGGAGATCGCATCGTTTTAGGTCCGTGCGATGATGGCGGCTATTACCTGATTGGGATTAAGAAGCCGCATCAGGAAATCTTTGAGCGGATTGATTGGAGCACCGAACGGGTGCTTGCTCAGACCAAACAACGTGCGCGCGAACTGGGCCTCGAAGTCAAACTGTTGCCGGGGGGATATGATGTTGATGATGAGGCAAGTTTACGCCGCTTGCGCGGAGAACTGCTGGGCAGAGATGCGCCGGCGCATATCGCGCCGAAGACCCGAGAATTTTTGCGGAAGCTGACGGCACAAAGAAAACTGTAGCGGTGTCTGGATGTCGTACTGAATTTGCGGCCGTTCGAGACTGCCGTTAAAACAATGCATGGCAAAACGCGCCCTAGTCACTGGTGGCGCAGGCCTGATCGGCTCGCACGTTGTCGATCTTCTCGTGCACGAAGGCTGGCGAGTACGTGCGCTCGATAATCTTGAGCTGCAAACGCATCGCCGCGGAAGGCCAGCGTGGATCAATGAAAACGCGGAATTCATGGAAGGCGATTTGCGCGATCACGGCATAATCACGGCTGCGCTCGACAACGTCGACATGATATTTCACCAAGCCGCGTACGGCGGTTACATGCCGGAGATCACAAAATTCGTTCACGTCAATTCGCTAGGCACAGCACAGATGCTCGAGGTCATTCGCGAGAAAAATCTCTCAATTGAAAAAATCATTGTTGCAAGCTCGCAAGCCGTTTACAGCGAAGGCGCCGGCGATTGCCCGAAACATGATTTGGTGTTTCCAAGCGTGCGTCCGATCGAACAATTGCGGCGCGGTGATTGGCAAGTGCATTGCCCGTTTTGCGGCGCGATTACTAAAAGTGTTCCGACTCCCGAGAACGCGCCGGTTGGCGGCGAAACTGTTTATGGCTTGACGAAAGTCGATCAGGAGCGCCTCGTGCTGCTCTGGGGAAAACAGGTCGGCATCCCCACGGTTGCGCTGCGCTACGCGTGCACCTACGGACCGCGGCAATCTATTTTCAATCCATACACCGGAGTGATCGCGATTTTTTGCACTCGGTTGCTGAACAAGTTGCCGCCGGTGCTTTATGAAGACGGCGAGCAAACGCGCGACTTTTCGTTCGTCGAGGACATCGCGCGCGCAAATTTACTCGCTGCCGAAACAGATAAACTCGATGGATTAGCCGTGAATATCGGCAGCGGAATTGGCATACCGATCCGCGAAATTGCCGAACAACTTTCCTCTATCCTGAAGATCAAAATCGCTCCCGAGATCAACGGCGAGTTTCGTCCCGGCGAGATGCGCCATCTTACCAGCGACACCACAGTCGCCCGAACCGCCGGTTACCGACCGAACGTCGACCTAAGCGAAGGCATCGCGCGCTACATCGATTGGATCCGCACCCAGGGAGGTATTCGCGATTACTTCAGCGAGGCGAGGGAAATTTTAAGGAACAAGCGAATTGTTCATCGGGTAGCGAGATGAACATTACTACGGGCATCCCTGATCTTAATGCCCGTGTTGCAGATCACGCGCGGAAAGATTTTCCGTTGCTTGGCGCCAGCATGACCGTGGGCGATGCGCTGGAAAGGATCCGGCGCGAAGGCGTGGGCGAGCGCGTGATTTACTTTTATGCAGTGGATGAACAAAAGCGCCTTGTGGGCGTTGTGCCTACACGCCGCTTGCTGACCGCGTCACTGGAAATGCCGCTGGGCGAGATCATGGCCCCACGCGTCGTGGCTGTTCCTGCGAATGCGACTATTCTCGATGCGTGCGAATTTTTTGTGCTCTACAAGTTTCTCGCGTTCCCAGTGGTTGACGAAGAACGGCACGTCGTGGGCGTCATCGACGCGAACCTTTTCGCTGAAGAAATTCTGGAGGCCGGGGAAAGCGAAGATCGGTCCCGGGGCAGCGGGAGTGGAGTCGTCGGACCGGAGTTTTTCGAGGCGCTTGGTTTTCATCTGGAACAAATCCGCGGTGCATCGCCGTGGCGCATTTTTCGGGTTCGTTTTCCATGGCTGCTGGTGACGGTGACAGGCGGCACACTCTCGGCCATTCTAGCCGGCTTTTTTGAACCGACGCTCTCGCGCAGTTTAGTGCTGGCGTTTTTCCTTACGATGGTGCTGGCGCTAAACGAAAGCGTGAGCATGCAATCGATGAGCGTGACGATCCACGCGTTGCGTTCGGTCTCCGTTACGACGCGCTGGCTGGCAACTGCCTTTCAGCGGGAAGTCGCAACGGCTTTACTGTTGGGTGTAGCATGCGGAATAGTCGTCAGCGCCATCGTGTTGACATGGCGCAGTGATTTGCGCGCCGCGTTTGTAATCGGCGGCAGCATCACATTGTCCCTCCTCACGGCGTGTGCGCTCGGTGTGGGTGTGCCATCGTTTCTTCACCGATTCAAGCTCGACCCGAAAATTGCCGCCGGACCGGTTACCCTTGCCCTGGCTGATTTGATTGCCCTGGTGATTTACTTTACTTCCGGCTGGCTGGTTTTGCGATGAGCAAGATCTCCGTTGTTATTCCGGCACTCAACGAGGAAGAACCGATCACGGGCGTGGTGTGCGAATGTTTCGCGACCGGTGTTGCCGATGAAGTGATCGTTGTCGATAACGGCAGCAGCGATCGCACAGCCGAACGGGCGCGCGAAGCTGGCGCGCGTGTGGTGACAGCGCCGCGCGGCTATGGGCGCGCATGCGCGGCGGGCGTTAGCGCGGTTTCGCCCGAATGCGAGATCGTAGTGTTTCTGGATGGCGACGGCAGCGATGTCCCATCGTTCATGAATGAGCTTGTCAATCCGATCGTGCGCGGCGCGTACGATTTCGTGATCGGCTCGCGCACGCGCGGGCAACGCGAGCCCGGCAGCATGAACTTCCAGCAAATTTTGTCTGGGCGGATTGCCGGGTTGATTCTGCGATTGCTTTACGGCGTTCGTTACAGCGACATGTGTGCCTTTCGCGCCATCCGCCGCGACGCGCTCGCCAAACTCAACATGCGAGAAGAAACGTACGGCTGGAATTTGGAGATGCAGATGAAAGCCGCGCGCTCTGGTCTGCGCATTCTTGAAATTCCGGTAAACCATCGCCGCCGTTCCGGTGGCGAATCGAAAGTTTCCGGCACATTGCGTGGCACATTTGTTGCCGGCGCTCGCATCATCGCGACGCTTGCGCGCGTGGCGACAAGCCCCAAGGAGTGACGTTGCAACCGTCCGGGCTGACCGAGCGAAGTCGCGTGCCTAGCCGTAACCTTTATGCGAAGGTCTGGAGGAATCTTTAATCTTACGCGAGCGATAGTCGTGGCAGCGCTTGCTGCTCTCGCGACGGGGTCCACGCACGCGAGCGCAATTCGCGAGTTCGACTTGCGTACCGTTGAATCTCTTGGCCGGCAGTTGTACGAGCACGAGAACCAAAGTCCAAAATCGCTGTCAGGCACCGAGGCGCGTGCGCTCGATTCAGCCAAGGCAGCGCTCGGTGCACGCATCGACAAAAGCCATAAGTTCATTGTGCTCCATGATCCGACCAAGAGCGGCTACCTGGTTTATGCGCTCGCAACGCGCAAAGACCCGGATGATATCGTTTTCGGAATTCACTACCGCGTCACGGTTTCTGCCGACGGCAACAAGGCGGAGCGGGTCGATGGACTTTCACGCACCAGGCTCGTCGTGAACAAGAGCGAGACGTCAGTTGCTGTTTGGGCGAACCAGCTCGTCAGCACAATGCCACTGGAGACTCATGTCTATCTCAGTTTGCTGCATTCGACGCCGCTGTACGTCCGAACGTCCGCTCACACGATGTGGAAAATCGAGGATGGACGTATTTCAAAGACAAAAGGTTCACAATAACCTTCGTGAAAGGCTCATGTTCGCAAAGAGATGCCGCGACGACGATGTGTGGGACTGTGGCGGCGGTCTGCAACCGCCGAAAAATCTGCGAAGTCTGCCTTAATCTGTAGTTTGCTAGCAGAGCGCTTCCACCGCGGCGATCGCACCACCGACGACCCCACCGACTACGCCGCCAATGGGATTCCAGCCGCTCATCCGCAGACCGCCAAGCGCGCCACCGGCGACACCGATCAGGATGTCGCGGACCGGATGCTGGGACGCTCTCAGCACGACGCGGCCGCGCCGGCCAAAGTTGGAAGGAATAGCATAGTTCGCAATCACACCGACAATCGCCAGCGCGACCGGGCTCGCGCTGCGATCCGCCAGCATGCGCTTGTGCAAACTTTGCACGTAAGCCACGAACTTCTCTGCCTCGCGGTCCGAGCCGACGCCGAAGCCGCGCTTCCCTAGTTCGAGTAGAACACGCTGTTCTGTCTCCGACACAGCTCCGCCACGCGCGAGTTGGCGAATGATTTCGTAATAAGCTTTCTGGTGATCCGGTCCAAGCTTCTCGCGCAAGCGATATGCTTCAGTCTGAAGATCACCAAACTGAATTCCGGCCGAAGCCGCTAACGCTCGAACCGAACCCCCACATCCATCGCAATGGTTATTACCCTTGTTTTTCATAGTAACCCAACGTTCAGCCGGTCCACTGCATGGGCAACAACGAAAAGCTAGCGGCAAAATCTTGGAACAAATCCGTTTTGATCGGTGGCTAAAACGTTGACTTGCCATAGGCGCGTTCACCGCGCATTATGAAGTCCCGATGATTCGGGCGAATTGTCGGGCGCGGTTTACCGCCGCCGATTTCGACTTCATTGTGCGCACGCTGGCGCGTTCGCAAAGTGATCAAGTTTCGCTCGTAGATCTTTTGAGCGATGTCGAAACGCGCGATTCCATTCTGGATCACCCACGACTCGTCGACGCGATCTTGAATCAGTGCGGCCATCTCCGGATTTCGTCACAATTTTATTTTTACGTGCTCGCCCGACACGTTTTGCAACAGGGCGGAATCGGCGACCGAAAGCTTTGCGATTACGTCGCGTCGTTGCTGGAAACATTTTCGCGCGCGAGCCGGTTGCAGATTTCGGACGAGACCCATCATCTCGCCGAGCAATACATCTCCGATATCCTGATCGCGCTGACGCGCGCCACTCCGGAGCAGGCGTTCCTGCTTCGGGCGCACATCGGCAATTATTCGCTGTTCATCAGCGGAATTTTTCATCCCGCGGTCGCGGGACAGCACGGCAGTTTGCGGGGCGGACCCGACATTAAATTTTACGAGCAGGTCGGTCGCACGAACTTTCAACTGGTTTCCTCGCACGCCGTCGCACGCCGCTGCGAATTGGATGACGTTTTCGAAGGTTTGGCTGATCGATTTCGCGACATCCGGGTGGCGCTGAATCAGCTTTCCGATCGGTTGCTCAATCTCGATGATGATGCGCGACCTTCGATCTCACTGTGAACGAAACGCTCTTCAGCCAGATTCAGAAATTATTCGAGCGAACCTACGCGCATGTGGGGATTAATCTGGAGGATTGCCTTATTGATCGGACGCGCTGCGCGCAATTGTCAGTGCTCGCCGGAAAATCGGCGCGCGAATTAAGCGAGCTCGCGCGGACGTTCCTGCGTCGCGCGGGCGACCAGCTTTACGTTGGTATTTATTATTCGCGCTGGCTGATCGAACAGCTCGAGCTACACGATCCGCGCGCGGGATTAGGCGATCGCAATATCCGTTCGCTGATCATGTTCGTCGAGGAACTCAATCATGCCTTGCATGCTGCGCTTCAGTTCAAAAGGGGAATCCGGGAGATCGCCTCGGAAGATTTTGCGCGCAATCTTGAGCTCCAGGCGCAGGTCGATACGTATCTCGTTTTGCTTTTGTTCGTGACGTTTTTCCGAAAACCGCAACGGGTTTCACGGGCGGACCGGCGCTGGCTGCGGTTTCATCTTTTCGCCCGGCAATCGCCCGAGGCCTTTGGCGATGCAAACCTGCGGGGCCGTTATCTTGAAACAAGCCAACTAGCCGCGAGCTACACCTATTATCTGGACACGCTCAATGGCATGCGTCGCCTCGATGAAATCCGGCGATTCCATTCGCTCGATTACGGCGCGAAACGGGCGCACATCCTTGCCCTGACAAATAGCAGCGCGAATTAGGCGAAGTAGCCGCAGCAGTTGCGCAAGAACGGCGACACGACGATTACTCTAGCATGAGGACGTATCCAAAGAGTCCCAGAGAAATGACGCGCGGCATGTTGTATTTCCCGCGCATGCTGGACAAGATTCGGCTGCATCTGCGCGGCGAGCTCCACGAAGATTATCGAGAGAACTTCGGCGCGCTGAGAGCGGCGGATGACGTGTGCTGCAATTTTCTGCGCGTGCATCATCGCGATCTGATTGAGCGTGTGACGCAAGGCGGGACGGACGAAGAAATTCTGGAATGGTGTTTCGAAAAAGGAAGGCGCTTGAACGACGGTGACCTCTTTGTCTGGAACGGATTTGCATCGAAGCTTGGATGGCGCGATTCGGTCACGCCGCGGCTCGAACAACGAAAAAAAGAGATGGGAATCGCCGATCGCAATGACATTCAGTGCATTCCAGACCTCATCGATTTTGACGAAGGCCGGTTTCCGGGCGAAAGCCGACAAAGGTGATTTCGTCGGATTTGAGTCATCGCCGTCTGTGCTTCGGCGCGATCGTGCTCCTGTGCATCTTCGCATTCACGGCTTGCGATTATGAGGTTCCAATCACATCAAGTCCTACTCGCAAAGTGCAGGAACAACTCGTTGGCGACTGGACCTCTGCTGATGGCAAAGAACAGATGAAGGTACGGCGACTCGATGAGAGCGTTTACATCGTTTATTACGATGGTGATTTGTTCCGTGCGTATCATTCCGATGTCGCAGAGACGCCGTTCGTGAGCGTCCAGGATCTCAATGCCAATAGCCGGAAGTACGCTTACGTCTTTTGGAAATTGTCGGATAACGGCAAGACGCTGAGCTTGCGAAACGTCACTGACAAAGTGGTTCCGACGGGCATTAAAGACTCCGCGACGATCGTTGCGCTCTTGAAGCAAAATGCGCGTAACCGTGATCTGCTTTCTGAGGAAATCGAGTTCCAGAAAGAGAAATAGCTGGTTCGAGCTAACCACACAACGGGATCGCGTTTGTAGGGCAACCGCTTCGGTTGCCGAGGGAATAACTGGTCGCCGGTCGCAGGCGGAGCGCCCGCGCTACAACGACCCGTCCGGCGCCTCAAATCCTTTCCAGCGATTGATGATCACACGCTTTTCTGACAGAGTTCGCGATGCCCCAATTGAAAAACTCTTTTTGCGCGAACTTGCTTCTATTAATTTCGCTGGTCGCTTGCGCGTTGCGAGTGGACGGGCAGGAAACGCCCGCTGCGGCATCGAACCGGAGCGCTTCACCGTCCCCAACACCAACTATCTTTTCGCCACAGACACTCGCGGAACTAAAGCGATTGCAACAAGCCGCGTTGAGTAGTGATTACGCTTACCGGCAAGTCGGACATCTGGCGAACAACATTGGGCCGCGCTTGAGCGGCTCAGCGCAAGCGGCCAAAGCGGTCGAGTACGTCGCGAACGAGTTGAAGGCGATTGGGTGCGAAGTGCTGTTGGAGAAAGTGATGGTGCCGCACTGGGTGCGGGGCGAAGAAACGGCCGCACTCGTTCAATTTCCGGGACAGGCGCCGGAAACGACACAAAAAATTGTCTTGTGCGCGCTCGGTCCAAGCGTCGCGACGCCAGCAAATGGAATTACAGCCGAGGTAATCGCGGTCCGTAATTTTGACGAACTAAAGTCGCTGCCTCGCGATAGGGTCGCGGGCAAAATCGTGCTCTTCAATTATCCGTTCGACAAACAAATGGCCGCAGAAGGCCGAGGCGGCGACGCTTACGGACAAGCGGTTGTTTATCGTAGCGATGGCCCGAGCGCGGCCGCGCGAAACGGCGCTGTCGCGTGTTTGATTCGTTCAGTGGGTGGCGCTGAGTATCGGCTCCCGCACACGGGACAGACTAAGTACGCGAACGATGCGCCGAAAATTCCAGCCGGCGCGGTTACTGCCGAGGATGCCGATTTGATTGCCGATCTCGCGCGACAAGGACCAGTGAAAATGAAATTGATTCTCACGCCACAACAACTGCCGGACGCGGAGAGCTACAATGCCATCGCTGACATCAAGGGCAGCGAATATCCCGAACAGGTGATCATCGTTTCGGGTCACTTGGATTCATGGGATCTGGGCACGGGCGCGATCGACGATGGCGCAGGCGTCGCAGTCTCGATGGAGGTGGCAAATCTGATCCAAAAACTTCATCTGAAGCCGAAGCGCACGATTCGCGTGATCGCATGGATGAATGAAGAGAATGGCGAGGCGGGCTCAAAGCAGTACGCAAAGAATCACGAGAAAGAATTTTCAAATCATTTCGCAGCGATGGAAACTGACGGCGGCGCCGGGCACCCGATTGGTATTAATATCAAGGGAAACTCGGAAGTAAAAAAGATGTTCGCGCCCGTGGCGGCACTTTTGCAGGAATCAGGCGCCGGCAGTCTGAATCTCGTCGAGCACTGTGGCGCTGACATCGAGCCACTCGAGAAAGCAGGCGTGCCGGCTTTTAGTCCGATTCAAGACAACCGTTTTTACTTTAATTATCACCACACTGCCGCCGACACGCTGGACAAGATCGTGCCGAAAGAATTGGCAGAAAACTCCGCTGTGGTGGCAGTCCTTGCGTATGCGCTGGCGAACATGGAGCGAGGACTGCCTCGATGACCAAATGTTGACGCTACGTTTTGCTTTCTCGATCGGTCTGTTCGCGACTGTGGTATGCCCGTCGCTGCAAGGAAAAGAAGCGATATCGAAAGCTGATAAGTTCGTCACGGTGTACGGCGCAAGGATTCATTACGTCGAGGCAGGCCGCGGAGTGCCACTGATTTTGATTCATGGCTTGGCAGACGATACGACGATATGGGATCCGGTAATCCCGCGTCTAGCCGCACGATTCCGTGTCATCGCGCTCGATCAGATCGGCTTCGGCCGTTCCGATAAACCGCTCCTTAACTATCGTATCAGCACGTTCGTGGATTTTCTCCATGGCTTTATGTCGGAACTGAAAATTGAGCGCGCCTCACTAATTGGCAATTCGCTCGGGAGCTGGGTTGCGGCAGCTTACGCATTGGAGCATCCAGAACGAATCGAACGTCTTGTCCTCTCCGACGCGGCGGGCTACGCAGCGTTGGTGAAAACCATGGATCCGCGCGCAATGAGTGCGCTTCGTTTGGCGAGCCGCGAAGATATTCGATATCTTGGGGCGCTAACATTTCGCGATGCGCGCTTCTACCGAGATATTGACGCTATCTTTAAGCAGCGAATGACCGCCGGAGACAACTACACCGTTGGTCAGTTCCTCGAGTCGATGGTGCGCGGAGACGACGTGCTCGATAACAGGCTCCGCATGATCAATCGGCCGACGCTCGTCATTTGGGGCCGCGACGATAAACTCATACCACTCAGTTTTGGCGAGCGATTTCATCAAGAGATTGCGAACTCCCAGCTTCAGATCATTGATAATTGCGGTCACATGCCGCAACTGGAATGTCCGACGGAGTTCTCCGCCGCCGTGCTTCAATTTTTCGGCGATACAAGATGAAGCCGAGTACGCCGCTGATAGTTGCATCAATCTCGACGGCATTGCTTAGCTGACGCCAGACGCGTGTCGTGCCCCGCTTAAATTGCGCAACTCGTTGAGCGCAAAATTTGCCACTCGCCGGCCGCGATTGCGGAAAAATCGCCAGGGCCCGGCATCGACGAAATAAGTGAGCAGAATGCTGTCGCGCGTTTTCACCTCCGCCCCAACTGGGTCGGCCGAATGCCAGGTGTTATCGGCTACGGCAAACGCGTAGCCGGTATTTGGCGAAAACGGCATCTGCGCCTTCTTCGGTTTTCGTCCATTTGGGAGCACCTCGTGAAAGATCGTCCCGATATGCGGCGTGGAATTGTCCGGCGGCAGATAAAACTGGACGGTGATTCCTTTCCAAAGGCTGTCGGTGTGCTTGAAAATGCGGTAGCCCGGAATATCGCGAGTCAGAATCGCCACGGGATACATGTTCACGTTTGCGAAGTTTTCTCCGAACCGGCCTTTTAACCCGGGTGCCAGCCGTTGAACGAAAGCCGCATTCAGTTCTTTGGAACGGAGAACGCGGCCGGCGAGATCCCAGACTTCACGTTTCTTCGGAGGCAAATGGCGAATGTATTCGGGAAAAAGATCGATCTTGGTTCGAGTCGGTTTTCCGTCGGCCCTGCTGCTGCCTATTTTACTTTTGCCAGACATGGCCCGGTAATCCTCATTTACCGGCATCGCTTCGAGCATCTCCGCGTAAAACTCGTTGGGAAAAATGCGATCAAATCGCAAATGATGGAACGGTGCATCATCAGCGTGCGCCTGTCGCACCGAGTCGACCACGAACTGAATTAAATTTTCAACTGACTCCGATTTTTCCATTGCGAGCTTCTAAGCCGTAGTAATTTAGAAATGCAGTTCAGTTGTGCAATGGATAAGCTCGGGAGAAACGGCTGTCCGGGCTTCCAGCCTGACTCGGCGTCACGCTCAGCCTTGTTTCTTTTTCAAGGAAAACAAAAGGACGATGATGCCGAGCGCTGCCGCAATCGCGGCGGCAGTGAAGCCTGTGCTTGAGATTTCGACGCGGGAATGAAAATTTTCTTTTAGCCGCGCAGCAAGGCCGATCAGGAAAAAAAGAAATCCAAGGCAGAGTAAGATCAGGCCGATCGCTCTTTGATCATCAGAAGAAATTTTCATTAACGGCCGCAATCAAATACAGTCCCGAGCTAAAATTCAAGTGCGCTCTTTAAAGGTAAAGCGTTAAAGTTGCACAAGGTGCGCTCGAATCACCCACTGAATTTTGCACTGCTCGCTCTGTTGATTGTCGCTTTTCCTGCGAATGCGCAAATCGATCGCATCACGGGGAAAAGTTTCGCGACGCGATCGGAAGTGCTGGCGCGACATGGGATCGTTTGCACCAGCGTGCCGGCCGCGACACAGGTCGGCGTCGACATTTTGAAACGCGGCGGCAGCGCGGTTGATGCAGCGATCGCCGCAAACGCAACGCTCGGTTTGATGGAACCCGTCTCAAACGGAATCGGCGGCGATCTCTTCGCAATCGTTTACGGCGCGAAGGAAAATAAACTGTACGGAATCAATGGAAGTGGTCGTTCGCCGCTCGGACTTAGTTACGATCAGATGAAAGCCGAGCTGACAAAATTGAATCGCGAAACAATTCCGCCTATCGGCATGTTGCCAATCAGCGTGCCCGGAACAGTGGACGCGTGGGCGGAGCTGCACAAAAAATTCGGCAAACTGAAATTGAGCGATGACCTTGCGCCTGTAATTCGATATGCCGAAGAGGGTTTTCCGGTCACGGAATTGATCGCGTATTATTGGGCGTTCGGGCCGCGGCTTTACAAAGGATTGCCCGGCGCGTTTCTCGAAACTTACACGCTTGATGGCAAGGGCCGCACTCCGGCAAAGGGCGACATTTTCAAAAATCCAGACCTCGCGAAAACTTTACGATTGATCGGTGAAAAAGGTCGCGACGCTTTCTACAAAGGAGAAATCGCCGACAAGATCGACGCATTCATGCGCGCCAACGGCGGCTTCCTGCGAAAAGCCGATTTCGAGAACCATACATCGACCTGGGTTGAGCCGGTCTCGGTGAATTATCGCGGCTACGATGTTTTTGAGCTTCCGCCAAATGGTCAGGGGATTGCCGCGCTGCAGATTTTGAACATCCTTGAAGGATTCGATCTGCGAGCGCTGGGACGCAATTCACCTGAGACGCTGCACACCATGGTTGAAGCGAAGAAAATCGCCTGGGCAGATCGGGCGAAGTTTTATGCAGATCCGGATTTCGCGAAAATTCCACTCGCCGGTTTACTGTCGAAAAAATACGCAGCAGAGCGTCGCAAATTGATTGACCCGAATCGCGCAGCCAAACAGGTCCAAGCTGGCAATCCAGCGCTCAATCAAGGGGACACGATTTACCTGTGCACGGCTGATGACGAGGGCAACATGGTGTCGCTGATTCAAAGCAATTATCGCGGGATGGGCAGCGGAATCGTGGTGCCCGGCCTCGGCTTCATGTTTCAGGATCGCGGCGAACTTTTTTCGATGGATCCGGCTCACCCGAACGTTTACGCGCCGGGCAAACGTCCTTTTCACACCATTATTCCTGGATTCGTGATGAAAGATGGCAAGCCGTGGGAAGCATTCGGTGTGATGGGCGGCGGCATGCAACCACAGGGGCATGTTCAAGTGCTCACGAACCAGATCGATTTTGGTTTGAACGTGCAGGAAGCCGGCGACGCTTCGCGCTGGCAGCACGAAGGGGACAACGAGCCGACCGGCGAAAAGATGAGCGCATCAGGTGGATACGTTGAAGTGGAGAGCGGTATTCCGTATGAGACGGTGCGCGAACTGCGCAAAAAAGGTCACGACGTGCGTTTTGATGTAGGCGGCTACGGCGGTTATCAAGCGATCAAAATGGAAATGCACAACGGTCAACGCGTCTATGTCGGCGCCAGCGAATCACGCAAGGATGGAATGGCGGCAGGATATTGAAAAAACGCAGAGCGCGTTTTCTCTTGTCCGGTGAATTGAGGGTCGTTACTCTTCTATCGATTCCAAAACCTCTCCATTCCAGTGGCGAATCACAAATCCGACCCGCTCTTTCTTCACCCGATTTTGCACGCACGGCTTGCCGACATTCTGGCGGAGGTCAAAAACAATCTCCCAGCTGGTTGGAAAACCGGCACTGCTTTGGAAGGAATCCATCGCACGCCAGGCGAACAGTTCACAATTTTTCAGAAGGGGCGCGCCTTCAAGGATGGCAGTTGGGTAATAGTCGACAAAAACAAGAAGGTTACGGGTCTGGATGGTTACAAAAAGAAATCGCGCCACAATTATCTGCCTGCGACTGCCGTCGACATCGTGCTCTTCAAACCGGATGGGAAGGAATTGGAGTCCGGTCCGCAGGAACAAAAGATCGGCAAGGGCGCAGCGAAATATAATCTCGATTGGGGCGGGAACTGGAGCGGCTGGCAGGACCTGCCACACATTGAGATTCCTTTAAACCGGCTCTTCAAAAATTCACTGGATCTCGACGAAGGGTTGCAGTGGCAAAAATATCTCTTCGAAGGCGGCGCGCTGACTAGTCCGGAGGATTTGGACGGGGTCTTCGGGCAACATTCCAAGGCAGCGCTGCAAGCATTGATCGGGACCAGCGAACGCACTCCCGATGCATGGGAAACACTTTACACTAAGTACGGCCCGATTGAGTCGCTCACAACCGTCCAGCAATACGCCTGGATCCCTGCTGTTAGGTAACCAAGGTCAGGACGTAAATCGTCGATCCGGGATCAGGATTAATTTTTTTGTGACCTGAGCTCGGCAAGCTTTTCTTCAGCGCGCGTGACGTCCGATTCGCGTGCGACGCCGAGTTTAAGAAGCTTTTGCTGACGACGTAAATTCAATTCTGCGGCTTCGAGTTCCGCGCGCTCGCGTTTTGCGCTGGCGATTCCTGCGGCTTCGGTTAATTGCGCCAGGTCTGCTCTGGCCTGTGCGAGTTCGTCCTTCGCGTTTTCACCAGATGCGACGAGTGATTCCAGCGCAGCAGTTTGCTCCTCGCAAAACGCGAGCCGGGCGATTGCCAGATTGCATTCGCATTGGATGACCTTTAGCAGCCGCTGCTCCATTTCCGCTTTCGAAAGGACGCCGATTTTGTAAAGGCGCGCCGCGCTTGCGGCGATTTGTTTTGCAAGTTGAAATTGTTTTTCCAATCGCGCGACTTCCGCCTCGGGACTCGCCTTGGATGACAATGGTTCGTTCGAGAGGTTCTGTTTCAATATTGGCGGCTCGATATCGAACTCGCCGGGCTCGTCAGATTTACTCTGTTGCGATTCATCCGCAGCGACTGCCAGCAGCACCGTACCGAGAAGCGCGACAGCCGAACCAAGCACGCGCTTCATACCGCGAGTTTATCACAAATCCGCAAGTCCGCTGAGGACAGGGACACTGCAGCAAGTTCAAGACTGAAGCGGCTGTAGCGTGCGCTGTCTCACCGCACTTACCAAACGAAGCCGCTACGGCGCACGAAAATTTCTGAAAATTTTTCTTTTCAACTGCCGCTTCCCTCCTATACAAGACGGCTCCGGAGGAGTTTATAAATCCGGTTGGCCGTCAGGTCCTGCTCAGTTTCGCAGTCGCAGTGCTCATCATTCAATCGGTGTCGGCGGCTCTCTTTCCGGATTCCGGACCTGTTGTGTCCGGAAAAACAGCGCGGCTTCGATTCGGCCGTGCGGCTGCGCCCAAGAACGCGCCGCTCCTTGTGAAACGCGCAATCTGGGCGGCCAATCAACTTCGTTCAAAACCATATCGTTACGGTGGTGGCCACAAATCTTTTGATGATCACGCTTACGATTGTTCCGGCACGATCTCGTATGTTCTCGGTGCGGCTGGGCTGCTCGCTTCGCCCATCAGCTCAACCGAGTTCCGCAGCTATGGCGAACGCGGCCCGGGTAGATGGATCACCATTTACGCGCGCGAAGGTCACACGTTCGCTGTCATAGCCGGACTGCGACTCGACACAACACCGTTCGATCATTACACCGGCAGATGGGCGCCGCGTTGGCAAACCGTTTATCGGCCACCGCGCGGGTTTGATGCCCGACATCCAATCGGGTTGTAGTGATAATGGCGAAACAAAGGCGACGCGAGGACGCGTGCGCACTCCGAAGCTTGCGCGAAATAAGGAACAGCGTCCTGCACGCATTTCGCACCAAGTGCTTTTGAAGTGCAATGCGTCGTCGCGTCGCTTTGGCCCAAACGTCTGATTAGTTCAACATTCTATGCCAATCATCCGTTGGAGTAGTCCGATAGTACTTACGCTACTAGCGTTCTCCTCTGTAACCGCAGAGGAAAAACCTCATGTCACTTCCGAGCAGGTAACTCGAGCTATTCAAGAACTCGAAAAACTCGCACAAAAGCAAATACAGGAAAATGCGCTGCCGGGGCTGGCGATCGCGGTCGTTTTTCAAGACAAGGCGGTGTACGCGAAGGGATTTGGGGTTCGCGATACCAGCTCGAAAAGTCCGGTGGATGCGGACACTGTGTTTCAACTCGCGTCGCTGTCCAAACCAATTGGCTCGACGGTGGTTGCAGAGCTGGTCGGTGAAGGAAAAATCACATGGGACTCAAAACTGAGCGTCCTCGATCCCACATTTGCGATGTTTGATCCGTGGGTCACGCGCGAAATCACGATCCGGGACATGTACGCGCATCGCAGCGGCTTGCCCGAGCACGCGGGCGATTTGCTGGAAGACTTGGGCTTCACGCGCGCGGAAATTCTCCATCGCCTGCGCTATCAACACCCGGCGGGCAGTTTTCGTTCACATTATGCGTACACGAATTTTGGCATGACCGAGGGGGCCATCGCTGCAACAAAAGCGTACAACGTCGAATGGGAAAACGCCTCCGAACAAAAATTGTACCGTCCGCTGGGCATGAGCTTGACCAGCTCGCGTTATACGGATTTCATGGCGCGCAGGAACAAAGCGTTGGGACATGTGTTGGTAGATGGCAAATGGGTGCAAAAATTCAAACGCGATCCAGATGCGCAATCGCCGACCGGTGGGGTCAGTTCTTCTGTAAACGACCTGACGAAGTGGGTGCAGTTGCAACTCGCGAACGGCAAATTTAAAGGCAAACAAATCGTCGATGAAAAGGCGCTGGCCGAAACACATCACCCGCAGATGCTCACCGGCTTTAATCCCTTCACGCAACTACCGACTTTCTATGGTTTGGGATGGAACGTTGGCTACGATCAGGAAGGTCGATTGCGCTTAAATCACTCCGGCGCGTTTGGCCTCGGCACGGCCACTTATGCAAATCTGGTGCCAGGCGAGCAACTGGGCATCGTGGTGCTGACGAATGCATATCCCCTCGGCATAGCGGAAGCACTCGGAACGACCTTTGTGGATATCGCACTGTATGGCAAACCCACTCAAGATTGGTTTCCGCTGTTTAAACAGGTGTATTCCAACCCGGCAGCGATTGGGACGGTGCTTGGGTTCGATTATTCCAAACCACCGGCATCGGCAACATCCGCGCTAAAAAACAGCGCCTACACTGGGAAATATACGAACGATTACTTTGGCGACATTTCCATCGTTGAAAAGGATGGCGGATTAGCAATCGTCGAGGGTCCGAAAAACCAGACGTTCCCGATGAAGCACTATGACCGGGATATGTTCACTTATGAGACGGAGGGCGAAAACGCTGTCGGCAGAAGCGGCATTACCTTTACCGTCGGCCCGGATGGCAAAGCCGCACAGGTGCTCGTGGAAAATCTCAATGTGCGCGGTGAAGGAACTTTCAAGCGTCAGTCAGCGCCACAAGTTGCACCACAGAGCAGCGCGCCAGTCCCCACGACTGGGGATTTTGCCGGTCTGGTCGCGATCGGAGATGGCCGCAAGATGTATCTCGAGTGCCGCGGCTCGGGCAGCCCGACTGTGATTCTCGAATCCGGGTACCGGAACGATGCCGCAATCTGGAGCACCCCGCTCGAGCTTGGGATGACCACTGTGTTTGCACAGGTTGCCAAGTTCACTCGGGTTTGTGCCTATGATCGCCCGGGAACTTTTCTTGACGCGAATCATTTGAGCCGGAGCACCGCCGTCCCCATGCCGCGCAGCGCGCGCGACCTCATTTTCGATCTTCATGCGTTACTCCACGCGGCGCATGTCCTAGGACCCTATGTCTTGGCCGCGCATTCCTTTGGTGGCATTCTTGCCCGCTTGTACGCCAGCACTTATCCGGATGAGGTTGTCGGAATGGTTCTGGTTGATGCGCTGTCCGAAAAGGTGAAGTCCGGTCTAACACCCGAACAATGGAAGTTGTATGTGAACTTTGGATTTACCAAGCCGACGCCCGGGCTCGAAAAATATAAAGAGATCGAGACGCTCGAGGTAAGTGCGAGTTTAGATCAGGTTGAAAAAGCCGCTGCCGCACAACCGCTCCGCGCGATTCCACTTTTTGTTCTGACGCAAGGTCAACCATTCGATCTCGGCCCATGGCAACCGTTGCCTGTTGATTTTCCTGCAGCGCTGAACAGGGCATGGCATAGCGGACAAGACGCGCTGACGACGCTTGCAGCAAATGCCAAACACACAGTCGCCACAAAAAGCGCGCACTATATTCAAGTTCAGGAACCGCAACTGGTGATTGACGCAATCAAGCAGGTTGTCGAGGCAGTCCGGAACCCCTCTACATGGACCAGCGCGCCCACGCGAAATTGATGACGACACGGGTGAAAACATTTGCGCGCCGCAGTTCAAATTCGAGAAGGAATGCAGCTGGTTTCGGTTTTACGCCATCCGACTTGCGCCAGTTGCGCGCGCTGAAAACGCCGGCGGGCGTACAGAAGTTTCTCGACGAGCTGCCTTACAACCTGAGTTACACCGCGCGATCGCCAGAGAAAGTCCTGCAAGATCGCACCGCGTCATGTCTCGAGGGCGGAATTTTCGGAGCGGCCGCGCTCCGTGTCATTGGATTCCCGCCGTTAATCTTTGATTTGGAAGCGGAACAGGACACCGATCATGTAGTGGCGATTTTCAAAGTGCGCGGGCATTGGGGCGCGGTCGCGAAATCGAATTTCACCGGCTGCCGTTATCGCGAACCGGTGTATCGCAGCCTGCGCGAGTTGGCCATGAGTTATTTTAATATTTACTTCAACCTGCGCGGCGAACGCACCCTGCGGCGGTACTCGCGCCCGGTGAACCTCGCGCGGTTCGATCATTTGAACTGGATGACGACGGAAAAACCGATCTGGTTCATCGCCGAATATCTCTGCGACATCCCGCACATCTCATTGCTCACACCGGCAATGGAAAAGAATCTCACCCGTGTCGATCGCCGGACCATGTCCGGCGAAATGGTCGGCCATAGAACAAGATAGAACCTGTTAGCCGTAGCTTGAGTTGACTTTAGCAACCAGATGCACGCGCCAACACGACGATTTCGAATGACCATGAAGTCGAACAAGAACCACTCACCATGAACCGCTGGAAGCCGTATGCTGCCGGGACTGCAGATTCTGAACGAGTACCCAAGCCGCCTGGTTTGCGCGCGATGTGATGGCTGGGCTGATGCTGAGTACGATGTTGGTGCCGGTCGGTATCGCCTATGCCTTGGCATTGACCAATAAAGCGCTGCAGCCAATCGCTCTTTGGCGTTGCGCGTCGAGCTCGATCTTGATTACCGTATCTTCAACTGCAGCGCAGCCTCGCTTCCAGAGCGGTGGCTGAGCCCCATCTCGTTAGGCGCTTAGACTCATGAACCACCGTCAAAAGCACATCGACTTTCTCGACCACTTTCGAGGAATCGCCGTGGTAGCGGTCTTTCTTTTCCATTCACTCGGCACAGCATGCGGGCGCAATCAACTGCCTTGGGCTAACTGGATTGCTAATTTTGACGTATCCCGAACCTTTCTGGTTCTACTCCCGTTCAGCCTTGGATGGTCGGGAGTCGCAATTTTTTTTGTTGTTAGTGGTTTTTGCATTCACCTTAACTTCAGGCGCAAGCCGGATTGGCGGAATTTCACTCTGCGCCGCTTTTTTCGCATATATCCCCCTTATCTTTTCGCTGTTCTATTCTTTTCGCTGCTCATTCCTTGGTCACGCGTTGGTTTTGACCTTCTAGGAGTAAGCCAGTTATGGACTCATCTGGCGTTGGTTCACAACTTCGACAATCATTCATTTTTCGGTATCAGCCCAGCGTTCTGGAGTATCGCGGTCGAGGCACAGATTTATTTACTTTATCCAATTCTTGTGGCTTTGGTGGCGCGATTTGGCTGGCGGCGCTCTTTGATTTATATCGGCGTATTGGAGGTCGGTCTTCGCGCGCTTTCGAACGTAGTCTTGGTCAGCACTGGCGAATCGCCTCCTTTGTGGTTTTACGGACTTCCGTTCATTTATTGGTTTAGCTGGTCTATCGGTGCAGCCGTCGCCGACGCATATCTTTCAGGACGCACACTTCCATTCTTTAATCATTCGTTGCTCGCATGGAGCGCAGCGGCCATCGGCAGCGCCTTTCTGAAGCCTTTGGCTTCGTTTTCCTTCCTTTTTTTTGCGCTGCTTACGGCTACAGCGATCGCCAAACTTCTTGGACGGGGAAGCAGACCTGTTCCGTTTGGCCGATTTTTCGCACCGCTTCGCAGGGTCGGATTGTGGAGCTACAGCATTTATCTACTACATCAGCCATTCCTCGTTTTGGCCCCTCGCGTGGCTGGGAAGCTCTCATTTTTCGGCCATCCACAGATTGTGGTATTCGTTTTGTGCCTTTGCCTTTGGTTTCCTATTATGGCTCTCTCCGCCATCTGGTATCGTGTATTCGAGGTTCCAAGCATTGCGTTCGCCAAGCGATTTACCACGAACGCGCCTAACCGTGCGCTGCAGCGAACCGGCGCGGTTGTCACGCCCGCTGCTACCTCTCTGCCATCTTCGCACCTGGACCATGCAGCGGACGATTTGGTGCAAAAGGGCGGCAGCTGCGGGAATCTGGGAACTGAGTCGATAGCAACCGCTCGCTCAGTAAGACGGACGCATGAATAGGCAAAGACCGCGGGTGAAATGACTGCCAACGCGTTCCGAAAATTGGCGCTGAAAATTCGCGGTGCAGTCGAACACTCGCACATGAATCATCCGGACTTTCGTGTTGCTGGAAAGATTTTCGCGTCGCTGGGCTACCCCGATCAGGGCTGGGCTATGGTGAAACTGACTCCAGAGGAGCAACGCAAATGCATCAAGGATGCGCCTGCAGTTTTCAAACTGTGTAGCGGCGCATGGGGGCGGCAGGGCGCCACGAATGTTTATCTTCCCGCTGCCGAAGTCAGCATCGTGCGCTCTGCGCTGGATGCCGCGGCAAAGAACGTTGCGTCGCGTCTGAAGAAAAGTTTGTGATCGCGAGGGTGCGCTCACCAGCACGCGAGGCGCATGCGCTCCCCCGAGGGCGGCAGTCAGTCACAGACAGTCGCTACAGCGCGGTTCGGAAAAACGCGTTCTCGAAGGTCGGTTGAAACGGGTTGGGGTCGGTGTCGCCGATTCGAAATCGCGGAGTGATTTCGAATTGCGTGGCACAATGGACCTCCATGTCGACCTTGCCGCACTTTGCCAGGGATGCGCGGACTGTTTCTAAGGCCAGCATGGGCGTGTTGCAATCACGGCTGAGATGTCCCAGCACAACGCGCTCGATCTTGCCGGGCAGCAATTCCTCGATTACGCCTGCCGCAGCGCTGTTCGACAGATGACCGTGACGGGATTGGATCCGTTGTTTCACCGGCCACGGCCGATGCATGTCGTTCTGCAAAAGTTTTTCGTCGTGGTTCGTCTCGATCACGAGTGTTTGCACCCGCCGTAATCGCTCGACGATCAGTTTAGTCACGTAACCGAGATCCGTGATGAACCCGAGACTGCCTGACCCGGCGTGGAAGACGAACCCCAGCGGATCGACGGCATCGTGCGGCACGGGGAATGTCTGCACCATGACATCACAAATAGAAAACTCCGCGCCAGTTTCGAAAATTCGCCAGTTGCGAATTTGTCCCAAGAAACCGGTGCAACGAAGCGCTTCAGCCGTGAGTCGATTGCAATAAATCGGTACGTCAAATTTGCGGCAGAGAATTTCAAGGCCGCACACGTGGTCGCCGTGTTCGTGCGTAAGCAGGACTCCATCGAGTTGTTCTGGCGTCACGCCGCAGTGCTTGAGGCGCAAAACTAATTGGCGCGCGCTAAGCCCGCCGTCGATGAGAATCTTGCAGTGACCGGTTGCGACCAGCGCGCTGTTTCCCGCGCTCCCGCTGCCGAGCATCGTCAAGCTGAACACGGGTCTTAAAGTAGCCGCGTGACTTCAATTTGCGCAAATAGAAACGAAGAGAATGACGAAGGGATGCCTGAAACACATTTAAATTTGGAGCCGCAGTGATTCACAACCGCTTTGCAGCAACGGCCGTTTTGGCAACGCCTTCTTCTTCGCGGGTCATAGAGATTCGCTTATCTATGATGTCGGGCGTGGCGTCGAAGCCCGCCAGCGTTGCTCCCACGATCACTGTGCCATCCAACGCGCCGAGCCCGATATGCGTCTCGCCGCCCTGAGTCACCGTTCCGATAAAGGCGTTCTGGCCGAGATTCTCCGCAGGGATCGGCTTGAAGCCTGGAACAGTCTTGCTCTTCTGAACAGCCTCCTCATAGGCCGAAGACGCATCGCTCGAGCTTGCGTACTGGTCCACGGTGATCGTCACTTTCTTCGAGCTGTCGCTATTTGCGTAGATGACGCTCCTCGTCGCCTTAGCATTGCCGACTGCGGTTAAGTTTTGGCCTGTCGTAGCTTGCCGTGTGATTTCGGGAAAGAAACGATTAACTACGCTCAGCGGGACGACCACCTCGCGAGAGAGCAAAGAGCCAGAGGCGCTCGTAGCGACGGCGCTCTGCGATGGTGATTGCGCGTACATGTTTAGCGAGAGAATCCCAATCAAGGCAATCATCAGTGATATCGCCGGTCTCGGCTCTAGTCCGTTGTGCGTCTCGCCAATGCGCCCGCTCATTTGCAACAGGCATATCCGAGTATTCGGGAGACCATCAATTCGATTCACACCGGGGATATGAACTTTTCGAAAACGTCTAAAATTTTTATTGTATCTGAAAACTTTTATTTGTAGATCGCTGCGCGAAGGACAGCCATGGATTTGCAGAAGAGTCGCATAGCATGCGTTGGGATGCTTGCCGCCACTGTGTCGTTCGCGGTGGCCAAAGAATCGCCGTTGTCGCTACCGCCGGGCGTAAAGGAGAAGATTGACGCGCTCGTTCAAGCCCAGCCTGCTCAGCGTGTCACGCCGGGGATCGCTGTTGCGATTTCAAAGAACGGCCAAACGATTTACGAGAACACTGCCGGTGAGCGAGACGTGTCTTCACACGCGCCAATGCTGATCACGACGCCACAGCCCATCGGATCGATCACCAAACAGTTCACGGCTGCCGGCATTCTTCTGCTGCAGCAAGAGAAAAAACTCTCGATTGACGACAAGCTCGCCAAGTACGTGTCGGAGTACGTCCACGGCGGCGAGATCACCCTGCGTCAAATGTTGAACATGGTGAGCGGGATTTCCGATAACGATCCGGCAATCTACGGGGATCACCTCACCGAGCCGATCACGCGTAAGGAGATGTTTGCGAATCTCAATAAGCTGCCGCTGATGTGGAAACCTGGGACTCACATGGTTTACACGAACACGAATTACAATTTGCTAGGGCTAGTAATCGAACGGGCTTCCGGGCAATCTTATATCGCGTTTCTACGTGAGCACATCTTCTCGCCACTAGGCATGTCGTCGACTTCAACCATCGATCAGCCGCCCGCGAATATGGCGTCCGGCTATCATCACGAGAAGCCGGGGGAGCCGTTCGTCACTCGGGCAGAGTTGCACCCCGATTTTTCATTCAGGACTGGCAACCTGGTATCGACAACTCAAGACCTTTTGAAGTGGGATGCGGCGCTGCTTGCCAAGAAGGTGCTGAATGAAGCCTCGCTGCGAACTATGTTTACCGTGCCCGGGAACGGCAAGATCAATACTGTTTTCGAAGAGGACAAACGCTTTCCGGTGATGCTGCATGTCAACGATGGTAAACCGACTGTTTACGCGATGAGCTGGATGCTGCCGAACCCGCACACGAAATGGCACGGTGGGCACACGTTTCTGTTCGAATCGACAAACGCGCTGTTTGGCGACGGGTACAGCATCGCGATGATCGGCAATATTCGTGATGGAGGCGGGTTCGAGCCGGAGAACCTAGCCGTCGAGATTCACAATCTACTGAACCCTGGTTTGAAGATTTCGCCGCTGACGGTTGTTACGAGGCAGCCGTCGGAGCCGGCTGAAATCACTGAGGTGCAGTAACGGACAACATCGCGCGGCGCCGCTTCGTGCGGATGCTGGCAGGCATTCCGCTCATCGGTGTTAGCGCTCGAAGTACTTTAGGCCGACGGCTGTCCAAGCCGTCATTCCTCTGGTTTAGTCGGATTTCTTGAGCAGTCGCTCGCGTTCACGATTGAGTCGCCGCCGCTCGCCAGCGGTCAAACTTCCAATCCCGAATTTTGAAATTTTGTCGAGAATTGGATCGATTGATGCATCGGCATCTTCGGATTCTGCGGCACGCGTCGGTCCGACTTTGGGCACAATGCGGTACTTTGGCCTGGGCGCGAAGCGCGTTTTTACTGCGGTCCACCAGGCAAGCTCTGGCCCGGCGCCACTCCATTCGATAAAAAGGAACGCTGCGCCGATAGTTGTCCAGACGACTACCAGTTCGCTCCAGGCGTGGTAGGCAAGCAATTGAAGTGTGTAAACGGCTGCGAGAATGAGGGCAACCCACTTGGCCATTATCCGCAGGAACAACTCCGCCCGCGGATAGATAGTTGCAAAGGCAACAAAAATTCCAAAGTGCAACGCGGGCGAACCGGCGACGACAGACCGTTCCCATAGCCCCCAGACCGTGAGCAGCGCCGGAGGCGTAATTAACAAAATGAGATACAGGGCGATGTACGCGCGTCGCCCGACGAAGCGTTCCACTTCACGCCCAAACACGAACAGCATGTACATCTCGATCGCAAACCACAGCAGCGCCGATGGCGCATGAACGAACGCGTACGTGAAAAGGCGCCAAACCTGCCCGCCAGACCACACGGCCGCGCTATCGAACTGCAACCATCCTAAAATGGACCCAGCTCCGACTGCTACGAGAATCGCCGCAAACACCGCCGCCGCGACGTGCACGCCTACAAGCATCGTGGTCACATCGACCGGATAGCGACCCATCCACGCAACCGGCCGATAATCATCGGACGTGGTGACCCCGAACATGTTTTCAATAAATGCCGCGCATTGCCTCTGCGCAAGCGTGATTCGTGAAGGTGCAGTCATTCCGAGCGAAGTCGAGGCTGCAACGCAGCCCCGAAAGCTTTCGAAGCGAGGCCAGGCTTTCAATCCCGTTGCATTATTTTACGGTAAATCCACCGAAACCTTCGACTCCGCTTCCCTCCGCTCAGGATGACGCCGGTTCAACCGTTCAACGATTGAACGTGGCGAAGCCAGCGTTCATGGTTAAGATGCACATCTTCGTTTCATGAAGAATCCCGCGCCCGCCATATTTCCGCCCAACGGCATCGGGGACGCCAGGCCAACCAACCAGGCGATACTCGATTGGGTGCACGAAATCGCTGCGCTCACGGAACCGGAAAACATTTTCTGGTGCGACGGCTCGGATCGTGAAAACGAATTTCTTATCGCTGAGTCGCTCAAGCAAAACGTCCTGATCAAGCTGAACCAAAAGGAAGTTCCGCGCTCGTATTTGCATCGCTCCGATCCAAACGATGTGGCGCGTGTCGAGCAATTCACGTTTGTCTGCACGCCGACAAAAGAGGAAGTCGGCCCGACCAACAATTGGTCTGGGCCGAAAGAAACCTATGCCAAACTCCGTGGCCTATTGAAAGGCGCGATGCGCGGACGCACCATGTTTGTGATTCCCTACATGATGGGTCCGCCGGATTCGCCACTGACCAAAATCGGGTTCGAGATCACCGACTCAAAATACGTCGTGCTAAACATGCGGATCATGACGCGCATGGGCGAGATCGCCGTCAAACGGCTCGGCAACGATCCAAACGCGGAGTGGAACCGTGGTACGCATTCGTTGCTGGATATTAATCCTGAGCGGCGCTTCATCTGTCATTTTCCGCAGGACAACACGATCATTTCCGTTGGCTCTGGTTACGGCGGCAATGTTTTGCTGAGCAAAAAATGCCTCGCGCTCCGCATTGGTTCCTATCTTGCGCGCAAACAAGCCTGGCTCGCCGAGCACATGCTGATCCTCGGTGTCGAATCGCCGGAGGGAAAAAAGCATTATGTGGCCGCCGCCTTCCCGAGCGCCTGCGGAAAAACCAATTTCGCCATGCTCATTCCACCGAAGCATTTCGAGGGCTGGAAAGTAACAACGGTTGGCGACGACATCGCTTGGATGCAGGTGCGCGATGGACGCCTGTACGCGATCAACCCGGAGAACGGCTATTTCGGCGTCGTGCCAGGCACGAGTTACAAATCGAATCCAAACGCGATGCGAGCGATCTCGCACGACACGCTTTATACAAATGTCGCACTCGCTGATGACGGAGATGTATGGTGGGAAGGAAAAGATGGTGATCCGCTGCAGCACGCGATCGATTGGCGCGGAAACGATTGGACACCGGCTTCAAAAGAAAAAGCTGCGCACCCGAACAGCCGATTCACCACACCGATGCGCAATAATCCGGCGCTGGATCCAGATGTTGAGAAAGGCGAAGGCGTGCCGATCAGCGCGATCATTTTCGGCGGACGCCGCAGCGACACAGTGCCGCTCGTTTACGAGTCATTCAATTGGGCTCACGGTGTTTACCTGGGTGCCACGATGGCCTCAGAAACAACCGCCGCTGCAACCGGCGCGGTTGGTCGGGTGCGACGCGATCCGATGGCGATGTTGCCATTTTGCGGATACAACATCGGGGATTATTTCCAGCACTGGCTCGATATGGGGAAACGCCTGACGAATCCGCCGCTCATTTTCAATGTGAACTGGTTTCGCAAAGGGGTGAAGGGCCAATTTCTCTGGCCGGGTTTCGGCGAAAACATGCGCGTGCTGAAATGGATAATCGATCGCTGTGACGGAACCGGCGGGGCAGTGAAATCACCGATCGGCTGGTTGCCCAGCCCCCACGATCTCGATCTCGTCGAGCTCGACATCGACCACAAATGCGTTGCCGAAATTCTCGGTATCGATCACGAGGAGTGGCAGAGGGAATTAGCCGCACACAAAGAGTTTTTCGATTCGTTAGGCGGCGTTGTGCCCGAACAGCTTCTCGAGCAGCGCGAACAACTCGCCGCGCGGTTCTTGGAATAACAATTCCGTCATCCCGAGCGGAGCGAGGGACCTCTCAAAGACTGATTGATCACGCTAACAATGAGCGTGCCGAAAAATTCCTAGGCGAGATCCCTCACTTCGTTCGGGATGACACGCGTTTTTAATGCGCGTGTCATTTGCGAATCGCTTGACTGGCAGCGAATATTTCCGGTGGGTTCGAAGATCGGGAACAGAGAAAGCGTTAGCGCGGCATCGCGCACTGACTGCATCGAAATTCGCGGCGCGCGTCAAAACAATCTTAAGGGGATCGATGTTGATCTTCCGCTCGGAAAACTGACGGTTGTCACGGGGCCGAGTGGCAGCGGCAAATCGAGTCTCGCTTTCGAGACAATTTATGCGGAAGGCCAGCGGCGCTACGTTGAGACGTTCAGCCCGTACATGCGGCAATTCCTCGACCGCATGGATAAGCCGCGGGTGGACGACATCCGTGGAATCCCGCCGGCGATCGCTGTTGAGCAATCGAACCCGGTCAAGACGTCGCGTTCCACTGTCGGGACGATGACGGAGATCAATGATTATTTGAAGTTGCTCTGGCCACGCATCACAAAGGCATTTTGTCCGAGCTGCGGTCGCGAAATTCGCCCGGAAACCGCACAGTCGATCGCGGAGCAAATTGTAACACAATTCGCTACTTGTCATTCCGAGCGGAGTGAAGCAAAGCGAAACGTAGTCGAGGAATCTCTCGATATTTCAGAGGACAAAAGAATTTCCAGAGATCCTTCGACTGCGCTGCGCTCCGCTCAGGATGACAACAATGGTAAATCGGCAACCATCCTCATCACGTTCTGGGTCGCTGTCCCGGCGAAAACAGAGCCGCGGAAGTTTTTCGATTTCCTCCAACAGCAAGGTTATCTGCGTGTTTGGGTTGACAATCAGGTCGTTCGCGTGGACGACGAGCCCAAAATCAAACGTCTCGGTGCGCGTGTTCAGGTGATTCAGGATCGCACCGCGATCACTGACGAAAATCGGCCGCGATTAGTCGAGGCAATCGAAACGGCGCTGCGTTTCGGCAAAGGAAAAATCAACATCATTTCGATTTCAGAAAACGCCCAACGTCCAACGTCCGACATCGAACGCCCAACTGATCACGGCTCACCGATCACTTATCACGAATTCCCTTTCTCCACGGGCTGGCATTGTGCCTATTGCGATTTGGACATTCGGCCGCCCACGCCGGGCCTGTTTAGTTTTAACAACCCGCTGGGCGCGTGTCCGGAATGCCGTGGTTTTGGGCGCACGATTGCTATCGACCTGAATAAGGCGATCCCAAACCGGAGCCTGAGCATCAAACAAGGCGTCGTCCGCGTTTTTCGCGGCGCTGAGTTCGGCGAATCACAGAAGGACTTGCTTCGGGCATGCGCGCGCGAGGACATCGACATCAATGTTCCGTTCGAGGAATTGCCCAAGCCTGATCAGGATTTCGTGATCGAAGGCGAAAAGCGATCAGGCGGATACACCGAAGAAGATTACGAATACGATCGGTGGTACGGCGTCCGCGGGTTCTTTCGCTGGCTCGAGAGTAAGACTTACAAAATGCATGTACGCGTTTTGCTCAGCCGCTATCGCGCCTACGTTACCTGTCCCAAATGCAAGGGCGGCCGCTATCAGCCGGAGGCACTCAACTACAAGATTCAAGGAGCGGCGGTCTCTAGGCCGCCGTCCCAAAAGGGCGGATTGGAAACCTCCCCTCCCTGTTTAACCCTCCCCGAATTCCAGGCGGTTTCAATTTCCAATGCGCATGATTTTCTCCGCAATCTGAAAATCGCCAGCGGCGACAAGACCGCCGGGATGTTGCGTGACGAAATCTGCGCGCGCCTGAATTATCTTTGCGAGGTCGGCGTAGGCTATCTCACGCTCGATCGATCAACGCGCACGTTGAGCGGCGGCGAAGTCCAGCGCGTGAACCTCACGACATGCCTTGGCGCGTCTCTGGTAAACACGCTCTTTGTCATGGATGAACCAAGCATCGGGTTGCACCCGCGCGATGTAGGGCAGCTCGTGCGCGTGATGCATAATTTGCGCGACAAAGGCAATACGTTGCTTGTCGTCGAGCACGAGGAACAAATCATTCGCGCCGCGGATAATTTGATCGATCTCGGTCCGAGCCGCGGCGAACACGGCGGCGAGTTGGTCTGGAACGGAGCGTTGCAGGATTTTCTGAATGGAGACGGCGCGCCCTCGCGCCGCAGAATGTCGGGAAACCCGCGCGAGGGCGCGGCGTCTCCATCGCTCACGCGTGACTACCTCACTGGGACGAAGTCCATTCCGATCCCGAAATCGCGGCGACGCTGCTCGTCATCTGTCAAGATTACCGGAGCGCGCGAACACAATTTGAAGAACATTGACGTTGCGCTGCCACTCGGGGTCTTCACGTGCGTTACCGGCGTCTCGGGTTCTGGCAAGTCCACCCTCGTTCACGATGTGCTTTACCGAAATCTCCTTCGTGCGAAGGGGCAATCGTCAAATCAAGAGCCCGGCATCTGCAAGTCGGTTACCGGAGCGGATCGGATTGGTGACGTAGTGATGGTCGATCAGGCCCCGCTGGCGCGCACTCCGCGTTCAACTCCGATTCTTTATCTGGGTTTGTTTGATCGGGTCCGTGAATTGTTCGCGGCGCAACCGGAAGCGATGGCGCAGGGACTTACCGCAAGCGCCTTTTCGTTCAACTCCGGCAGCGGGCGGTGCGAGCGTTGCTCGGGCATCGGCTATGAAAAGATTGAGATGCAATTTTTGAGCGATCTTTTCGTGCGCTGCGCGGAATGCGAAGGCAAACGGTTTCAATCGCATGTGTTGAAAGTGCGCCTGCACAACAGATCCATTGACGACATTCTCAAGTTGACGGTCAGCGAAGCGATTCAGTTTTTTGCACAGATTAGCGACCAGACACTGAAGCTCGAACGCGCGACGGAGATTTCCGACGGACTCAAGGTGCTTGAAGAAGTTGGGCTTGGTTATCTGCGACTCGGTCAACCACTCAGCACGCTTTCCGGCGGAGAATCGCAGCGGCTAAAGTTGGTTGGGCATTTGGCTGAGGCAGAAAACATCCAACGCCCAAATGGGGATGCAGTCGGCAATCTTTTCATCTTCGACGAGCCTACGACCGGTTTGCATTTCGATGACGTCGCGAGGCTGTTGGAGGTTTTCCAGCGACTGGCCGATGCCGGTCACTCGCTGATCGTGATCGAGCACAATCTGGAAGTGATCAAGTGCGCGGATTGGATCGTCGATCTCGGTCCGGAAGCTGGCGATGAGGGCGGTGAAGTGGGCGCCGTGGGAACGCCTGAGCAAATTGCCAAAGTTGAAAATTCCCATACGGGACAATTCTTACGACGGATTCTCTCAAAATCTCTCAAGCCGTTGCATGTCATCCCGAGCCGCGAAGACGGCGAGGGACCTCGCAAAACATCGCGCGAGTTGGAGAGGTCCTTCGCGTACGCTGAGGATGACAGGGTTGAATTAGCGCGAGCTGCTGAGGAAACCCCCCGTTTTCGGGTGAATGGAGCCGGTGCCATCCACGTTCACGGTGCTCGTGAGCACAACCTCAAGAATATCGACGTTAAGATTCCGCGGGAGCAGCTGGTGGTCATCACCGGTTTGAGCGGATCGGGAAAATCGACACTCGCGTTCGACATCTTGTTTGCCGAAGGACAACGGCGCTTTCTCGACAGCATGTCGCCTTATGCGCGGCAATTCGTCGAACAACTTGAAAAACCGGATGTGGATCTGGTGAGCGGATTGCCGCCCAGCGTGGCGATTGAGCAGCGAGTCACGCGCGGCGGAGGCAAATCGACCGTCGCGACGGTCACCGAGGTTTACCATTTTCTTCGGCTCTTGTTTGCAAAGACCGGAACACAGTTTTGTCCAGACTGCGATTTACCGGTCACAAACCAGAGCGTGGTGTCGATCGTGAAACAGATTCAAGCGGTCGCGAAAACCGAGCCATTGAAGGTTCTCGCACCGCTGGTGAAAGCGCGCAAAGGGTTTCACACCGACGTCGCCCGCTGGGCAGAACGCCAGAGATTGGATACGCTTTATATCGATGGGCGATTGGTTCCGGTATCGAAATTCCGGAAATTGGAACGCTTCAAAGAGCACACCATCGACGTCGTTGTAGGCGTAATCGATCGGAAGCGAATCGCGGATGCGCGCGACATTGTCCGGCGCGCACTGGAGATCGGGCGTGGTACAGCACGCCTGCTCGATTCAAGAAAACGGCTCACCGTAGCAAGCACTGAGATGAGCTGCCCGGGATGTGGCCGCGCGTTCGAAGAACTCGATCCGCGTTTGTTCTCATTCAATTCGCCTCACGGCGCGTGCGAGGAATGCGGTGGATTCGGAGAAATCTGGGACCAGGATTTTCAAACTGCCGGTGGCCATGACGGTGAATCGGTTCTGGAAAACGAGCTTGCCGCAGAGCGCCAGTCGGAGTGGATCGAGGAAGGCGAAGCGCGTGAGTGTCCGAGTTGTCACGGGTCGCGTTTAAATGCCGTCGCGCGCCACGTCCGCTTGCAAGGATTCACCATCGATCAATTCACCAGGCTTTCAGCCAGCGAAGCCGCACGCACAATCGACAAATTAAAATTCAAAGACACGCATCAGACCATCGCAGCCGGTCTTTTGCCCGAAATTCAACAGCGATTGTGTTTCATGGAAAAGGTGGGACTTGGTTATCTCGCGCTGGGGCGTTCAGCAAAGACATTGAGCGGGGGCGAGTCCCAGCGAATCCGTCTAGCTGCGCAGCTTGGGTCGAATCTGCGCGGCGTCCTTTACGTCCTGGACGAGCCCACCATCGGTTTGCACCCGCGTGACAACTTGCGACTGCTCGAAACGCTCGCCGCGCTGCGAGACAAAGGCAATTCGCTGATAGTTGTCGAGCACGACGAGGAAACAATGCGGCGTGCCGATCACATTATCGATCTTGGGCCGCGCGCCGGACTTCACGGCGGCCAAGTCGTGGCGAGTGGAACGCTGCGCACCATTGCGATAAATCCGAATTCCGAAACCGCCCGGTGCTTGAAATCGCCGCTTTGCCATCCAATCAGGGGATCGCGCCGAGGCTTGCGCGACGTTGAAAACTGGATCGAGATAAAAAGTGCGCGGGCGAACAATTTGAAAAAAATCGATGTCCGCTTTCCCGTTGGCCGCTTCTCAGTCATCACTGGGATTTCCGGCTCGGGAAAATCGACGCTGATGCACGACGTCATCCTTCCGACAGTTCGCGAGAGTCTGGGGAGCGCACGCGTCCCGTGTGCTGGTGAAGGCATTCTGCCTTCACGAACTTCCCAATTGCGTCTCTGGCCTAAAGATTCGCGAAAGGAAAAAAGTTCGTTGCCGCAAAATGCGGCAACCAGCACGCTGCAAGCGTGCGCTCCCCAGATCGCCGCCGTTTACGAAGTCGATCAATCGCCGATCGGTAAAACGTCGCGCTCGACGCCAGGCACCTATGTGAAAGTGTTCGATGAGATTCGGAATCTCTATGCGCAACTACCTGTCTCGCGCGTGCGCGGATATTCCGCCAGCCGATTCTCGTTCAATGCCGAAGGTGGCCGTTGCGAGACGTGCAAGGGGCAGGGCGTAATCAAGCTCGAGATGAATTTTCTGCCGAGCAGTTACGTGCCTTGCGAAGACTGCCGCGGCCGCCGCTATAATCCCCAAACGCTCGAGGTTCTCTATAACGAAAAATCGATCGGCGATGTCATGGAAATGACGATCGAAGAAGGTGCGCAATTTTTCTCCGCACATCCGAAAATTGCGCGAACGCTTTCGCTGTTAGTCGATACCGGACTTGGTTATCTCAAGCTCGGCCAACCGAGCCCCACTCTAAGTGGCGGCGAAGCGCAACGGCTCAAGCTGGTGACACAACTAAAACGCGGCGTCAGCCGCGCGGCGGACGAGCGGATTCGAAAAATGCGCAAGCCAGGATCGACACTGTACTTGCTCGAGGAACCCACGATCGGCCTGCACATGGCCGACATCGAACTGCTGCTCAACGTGCTGCACCGGCTCGTGGACGAAGGAAACACCGTGATCGTGATCGAACACAATCTCAGTGTGATCGCCGAAGCCGATTACATTGTCGATCTTGGCCCTGAAGCAGGCGACGCTGGCGGCGAAGTAGTTGCCTGCGGAACACCGGAACAAGTGGCGAAAAATCGTGTCAGCCGCACAGCGCCATTTTTGCGAAGAGTGTTGAAAGCGCCGCGCCAACAAACTGCGCGGTCATCCTGAGCCGCGCAGACGGCGAAGGATCTCACAATCGAATGCGCGTCACGCAATCCCAATTGCGTGATCAATCAGCTTTTGTGAGGTCCCTCACTTCGTTCGGGATGACGCGCGTTTTCATTGTGGGCGACGCGCACGCTTCGCGGAGCGAAGGGGCTACAGTTTGATTGCGCAATCTGCGAACGTCGCGCACAATCGCGCGCAAAATGTTTGCCTACTACGTGCACAGTCTGAATCCGATCATTTTTCGGATTTACGACAATGTCGGGCCGCGGTGGTACGGCCTGGCATACGTGCTGGCCTTCGTTTCGAGTTACCTCCTTTTCCTCTGGCTGGCGAAGCACGGGTATGCCGATTTGTCTCCGCAATTGGTGGGCGACTTCATAACCGGCTGCGCGCTGTTCGGCGTCATCGTTGGCGGACGTCTTGGTTACGTCTTTTTCTACAAACCAGAGATGTTGCGAGAGCCGCTATCGATCCTGCGCGTCTGGGAAGGAGGGATGTCGAGCCACGGCGGAATGTTTGGACTATTGGCTTTCACCTTCTATTACGCGCACCGGCACAAGATCTCGTGGACGAATCTCGGCGACAACCTTGTCGTTACTGCGCCGATTGGTTTGTTCTTTGGGCGCTGCGCGAACTTCATCAATGGCGAGCTTTATGGGCGCATCGCGAATGTTCCCTGGGCAATGCAATTTCCAAAGGAACTGCTCGATCATCCGCAGGAAGCGAATCGGGGTGTAGCAGCTTGTGCGCAGATTGATCCATCGCTCACGACCCCGGAAGCGATCATCAATGCGGTGCACAGCCAATCGGAAGTAAAAAACGCGCTACGGTCAATACTTTCGGCACGCCATCCATCCCAGCTGTACGAGGCGTTTTTCGAAGGGATTGTTTTGTTCGCGATTCTGTGGTTTGTGCGGACTCGCACCCGCCAGCCTAATGGAGTGTTAACGGGACTTTTCTTTATTTGCTACGCGATCTTTCGCATCGTGATTGAAAATTTCCGCGAACCAGACGCGGAGTTGATCGGTCCCTTCACGCGTGGCCAATTCTTTTCCTCCTTCCTAATTGCCATCGGTGTCGCATTTATTGTCGTCGCGAAAAGGCGACCGACGTTCCCGAGGAGAATGTCGTCGTGAAGGGCTTTGTCATGTGGAGCTAAGTCGAGCCATCTCTGGATTATTTAAACAGTAACTCCGCTGCGCTTCGGTCGAAATGACTAGTGGCGTTTCCACAAAACGGCGTTATTACTTAGTCCGGTGAAGCGGGAATGCTTGTTCCGGAAATCGTAGCGGCAGGCGGCGGTCTCCTGTTTGCGTTCGACCACGCGACGATCGCTGGGAAGCTCGTTCTCACTCTTCTGGCCGTCGCATCCATTTTCAGTTGGTCGATTATGATCACCAAATTGCGCGTGATCCGTTTTGCGCGAAAACAAAATGCGCGTTTTCTCGCGGCGTTCCGGAAAGATCGACAACCGCTGCGTCTGTTTGAGAAGAACGCGCGGTTTCCCGGGTCACCAGTTTTTAACGTGTACCGGGCCGGGTGCCAGGAGATGACATTTCATCTGCTCGGATCGCCTGAGGTAGATGATACGTTTCGCGCTCGACTTGAGATCGCAGACAAAATTTCGCCGGCGCAAATGGGCGCGGTCAACGCGGCGATGGAACGTGCTGTCGGCGAAACAGCGCTTTCACTTGAATCGCAGATGATTTTGCTCGCCACCGCCGTGAGCGGTTCACCCTTTCTTGGATTGCTCGGCACAGTTTGGGGCGTCATGGACGCGTTCACTGGTGTGGCAGAAGCCGGTTCGCCCAGCCTCGTCTCCATGGCGCCGGGCGTGTCCGGCGCGCTTATCACCACGGTGACCGCACTGTGCGTCGCCATTCCAGCGATGTTTGGTTACAATTTTCTCGTCACTAGCATTCGCGGGATGATCGTGGAGATGGATAACTTCGCAGCCGAACTCGCGTCCGAGTTCGAGCACAAATATGTCGATCACGGCACGCGTGAGGTCGCATTGCGGAGATGATCAGGGTCCATCTTTCCTTCGGCGTTGAGCGTTGGGCGTTGAGCGTTGGGCGTTTGTGGAAAAGCTTTTTCAGCACTCAACGTCCAACGTCCAACATCCAACACCCAATTCAGAAGCCGTGATGAGACGCTACTCACAACGCCAGAGTCTCTCCACTCTCAGCGAGATTAACGTCACGCCATTGCTGGATCTGGCATTTGTGCTGCTCATCATCTTCATGATCACAACGCCGCTGTTGGAAAGCAGCGTGAATCTGGTGATCCCATCCAGTGGCGCGACGAATCCGCCAATCAAGCCGGGGCGAGTGCAAACCGTCTCGATCGATCGCACGGAAAGGATTCGCTTTAACAATCAAGTCACGGACCTGAACAAGCTCACTGCAGAATTGACCGAGTTACAACAAACGAATCCTAATGTCGCCATCGTGATTCGGCCCGATCGAGATTTGCCTGTGCAAAAATTAATCGGGCTAATGGACGCCGTGCAACGGGCGGGAATCACGAAGGTCGGAATTGCTACCAGAGCGGAACCGAAATAAATGGCAAGAAGTGGCCGTTTCTGGCGAAACGTTGTCGTGATTGCGGTCGCGCACGTTGCACTGATCGCAGGGCTGATTCGCTGGAGTCTGGCAGCCAGGGCCTCAAATCCGGAGAGCATCGTTTGGTTGGGTGCCGCTCAAGATCTCGCGACCGGCGAATCGGAAAACGCGGAAGAGCGATCAGCGCAGCGTAATGCTCACCTTGCTCAACAGAAACCGCCAAAGGACGACGAAGCTAAAGAGGAAAAACCCGTTGTAACGACGAAGAGTGAAATCGAATTATCCACACCGAAGCCGACGCCAACGCTTGCACCAAAACCAGCCGCAACGTCAACACCGAAGCTAAAGCCAACGCCAAAACCGGCGCCGAAACCGACTCCGGAGAAAACAGTGATGACGAAAGCGACGCGAAAATCCTCGCCTAAGCCGAAGCAGAGCCCGGCAAGATCGAGTGAGGAATCAGGAAAAAATGAGAAAATCCTTCTGGCGAAAAATGAATCTCAACGCGGCAATGGCAAACCGAGTTCGACGGGCAAAGTCAGCCATGTGGGTGGTGGAAGCAGCGCGTCCGAGTTCGGCTGGTATGGCAACATGCTGCATGATCGTTTTTACAGCGCCTGGATTCAGCCGACCACCAGCGTTCCTTCCGGCAACAAAATCTCGACTTTCGTCAAAGTTCGAATCGAGAAAGATGGGCGCGTCTCCAAGTTCGAAATCATCAAACCATCCGAAAATGTCGTCGTGAACGAATCCGTAGCGGCAATCGCGAAACGCGTGACTGAAGTTGACGCGCCGCCGACGGGCCTAATCAAAGGCGAGCATTACGACGTAAAAATCAATTTCGAGCTAAATACCGAGCAGGGAACGTCGAACTGATAGCGATCTTCGCCGCGCGAAAATTGTGGCCCCGTTTACAAAAGCGAGCGCGTCGTCGGCGATAATTTCAAAATCTCCGGCTCTCGCTTCAGGCGTCGCACGAGTTCTTTTGAAATCTGGTCGCGCCAACGCGGGGACTGGGTCAAAGCGGCAATGTGACGTTCATATGCCGCCGCGTCGTTAAAGCGCGCGAACCAGACAAAAACATTTTCGCCTTCGCGCACCGGCAGCGCGGGAAAAGTGTTCTCGCTGGTGCTCAGTTACGAAATATGCCAGGATCGTTGCGCCTGAACTGCTCACCTCCGGTTTCACTGTTTTCTCGAAAAACTCAACGAAATCAGCATCCACCGGCGCATCAAAATAATAGATCGTCGCCACAATTAGTTCGCTCCGGGCCTCGTTTGCTCTCGCTCGAGGACGTTCCTTGTTTCCAAACGAGAATCCCGAAGGTGGCGTTGCCGGATGCAACAGCAGCACATTATCGGAATCGATCATGGTGGCGTTGGCCGCTTCGCGATGTGCCTTCCAGACCGGCCCGCCGTAAAAGTCCGTGAGCGCCTGCGCGCGCGACGGCATGTCACGAAAACCTCGCAGCCAGACAAATCGGTTTGGATTATCCAGGTCCCGGAACTGACCGATGATTTTCATCCCGAGCGCTTCCTGCGATTCGACAAATTCCCGGTCGAACAGATCGATCAGCCGATCCCGCTTCCTCGGATGCAACGTGTATTGCCGCAGCTCAACAAACGGGCAGCAAGTCTGTGGCAGCTGCGCGTCCGGATTTTCCATCCCGAAACCTTGCGCCGCGAAAGGAACCGTCGCCATTAGGGATTCCACGCGCGCAAAACCAACATCTCAGAGATGAAGCGCCGCCCAAATTTGTATCGTAAGCCCGCTTCGAGATGGCTTGGGAATTTGCAATTACGGCGCGAGCGACAGACACGCCAATTAAATAATCACCTCCTTTGGCGAAATTTCCACGTGGTACTGTTTCAAGAAGCGCTCGCGCCATTCAGTGAGGTATTTCAAATTGAACTGCGGCTCTTCAGCCGGCACGTAATGTTTAATAATCAATCCGTAGACTCGCAGCGCGAGCGTTACGGCGTGCCGCACAACGTTAGGTATTTGGTCAGGCTCACGAATTGGCTGCATCGCGATGTTTTTCTCACCCACTTCAATGCTTTTCCACATATCACTGCCGTGCGTCACACCTGAGAAAGGACTGTAGACGTAGGTGTATTCTTTCAAACGACCCAAGTCGTCACTGATTTTCCGGATTGATCGAACACCGTAAACTTCGTGCCAAGGCTGATCATACCCCCTTCGTTGATAGTGCGGCTCGAATTTCGCGTTGATCACATCGAATGGCGGACGAGCAAGTAATGCATCGGTTCGCGCGATTTCGTCAGATATCTCTTTCTGTTGCTCAGGGGTGAGAGCTAAGCGACTTGAAGCATCGGCATGGCGCGTCGCCTCAGGTGTTCCCGGAACTGTTATTCGATTCCACTGGCAACGCCGCCGCAAATTGGCGACGTACAGATGATTTACTCTGTTGTCCGTATCTGACGCCAAGATCCATTCGATCGTCAATGCGGTCTCGAGAAGGGATCGGCGTTGGAGCGTCGCACTCGAACAATTTCCAGCGCTTGCGAGAATTGCGGCTCCATCAAGATGGACGAGAAATTGCCGAAGCTGGACGAATATGATGCAGATTGCTTTGAGATCTCGCGGGCTGTTGATGAACGCCAAAGGGACCAACGACGTTCCATAATCGACGAGCTCATTGATTAGACGTAATGCATCACCGAAATGTGCCGCCGTTTGCGTTGCATATTCGCGGTCAAGAACCGCTTTGTCCGAATCGGACATCCGAATCAAATCCGCGACGGCACTGAGACCTTGTTGAACTTCTCTTCAATCAGCCGATGCAAATGCTCAGCTATCGCTGGATGATCGAGACGCCGGATGACTTCGTCCAGGAAGCCGGTGACTAAGAGGCGTTGGGCGACCTTTGTCGGAATGCCGCGGGTGCGCAGATAGAAGAGTTCGTCTTCATCGATCTGGCCGGACGTGGCGCCGTGGGTGCAACGGACGTTGTCGGCGAGAATTTCAAGGCCGGGCATGGAGTTGGCTTCGGAATCATCGCTCAAAAGGAGATTGCGAACTTTTTGATACGCGTCAGTGAAATGGGCATGCGGTTCTACGCGGATGAGACCGCCGAAAGTGGTGCGAGCGCGATCGTCGAGCGCATTTTTGTAAAGAAGATCGCTGGCGGTGTGAGGTGAGATGTGGTCCTGCAATGTGCGAGCATCGAATTCCTGCTGGTGTTTGGCGACTGCGACCGCGAGCAAATCGCTTCGGCCACCTTCGCCGATCAGCCGGCTTAAACTTTCAAAGCGCGAATACTTCCCGCCCAAATGCAAATTCAGGCTCATCGCAGAAGCATCGTGATCGACCGTGGTAGAGTTCATTTGTAACGCGATAACATTTTGCGCCCAGTTTTGAGCGCACACGTAGGTCACTTTCGCGCCCGGACCGGCGATGAGATCGTTCACACCACAGGCGAAGCCCGGCGTGGTCGGGTTACACGAGCGGAAATGCTCGATCACAGTGACTTTCGCCAATTCGTCGGTGACGAGGAGCAGATGGGGGAAGATCGACATATTGTCGTGTCGCAACCAATGAAAGATTTCGATCGGTTCTTTGATCTCGAGCCCGCGCGGCACGAACAAGAATGTTCCCGACGAAACGAGCGCCTTGTGCAGCGCAGCGAACTTAGCCGAACCAAGTGTCGCTTCAGTGGACATGAAATATTTTCGGAAGAGATCGGCGTGCTCCACCATTGCGCGCTCGAGTGGTTGAAAGATCACGCCGCGCCGTTTCAGATGTTCAGAAATCACGTCGCGCTCGATCAGTTGATCGTTCGCGAAAATCATCCGAGCCGCGTAATGGTCGAGCCCACGGGAATACTTTAAAACATTTTTACGGTCGTCTTCAGAAAGCGGCGCACTGGTTTTGAACGGCGCCAGATCGAGAAGCGCGACATTGGAAAATCGCCAGGCCTGATCTTTTCTGGTCGGGGTCGGCAACCCTTCGAATTCTTTCCAGGCGGCGTGTTGCTGGTCGCGGAACCAATCTGGAAATTCGCGCAACTCGTTCGGCCCAGATAGAATTGGCGCGGATTTGACCAGTTCGTGATTTGCGACTGAAAACATCGTATTACCTCAGAGCAGAACGGCGGTCAGAGACCGCCGCTACAGCAAAGTTTGATGGCGAAAACGGTTACCCGACCGAGCCTTCCATCTCCAGCTCGATCAGCCGCTTGAGCTCGACGCTGTATTCCATCGGAAATTGGCGGACGAGATCGTTGACAAAACCGTTCACGCTCAAGCTCATCGCCTGGGCCTCGCTGAGGCCGCGCTGTTGCATGTAGAAAATTTGCTCCGCGCTTACCTGGCTGACGCTGGCTTCGTGCTGGACGGCGTTGCCGGTGCCGCGCACGGTGATAGCCGGATACGTGTCCGTTCGCGACGTCGAGTTGATGAGAAGCGCGTCGCACTCGGTGTTGTTCTTGCAATTCTTAAGGTGCTTTGGCACGTGGACCAGTCCGCGGTAAGTCGCCCGGCCTTTGCCGATCGAGATCGATTTAGAGATAATGTTGCTGGTCGTTTCATCGGCAGCGTGAATCATCTTGGCGCCAGTGTCCTGGTGCTGGCCGTCGTTGGCGAGCGCGATGGAGAGAACTTCACCGCGTGCTTTGCGACCTTTCATAATCACGCTCGGATATTTCATGGTGAGACGCGAGCCGATGTTGCAATCGATCCATTTCACTTCGGCGTTTTCCTGAGCGAGCCCGCGTTTGGTCACGAGATTGAAGACGTTGGAAGCCCAGTTCTGCACCGTGATGTACTGAATCTTCGCGCCCTTCAGCGCGACGAGTTCCACCACAGCGCTGTGGAGTGTTGGCGTATTAAACTTCGGCGCCGTGCAGCCCTCCATGTAGGTCACTTCCGAGCCTTCATCGGCAATGATGAGGGTGCGCTCGAACTGACCGAAGTTTTCGGCATTGATACGGAAGTACGCCTGAAGCGGGTGCTTCACTTTCACACCTGGCGGAACGTAAATGAATGAGCCACCGCTGAACACAGCGGAATTCAGCGCGCTAAACTTGTTGTCGGCGATCGGGATGACTTTACCGAACCACTTCCGGAAAATTTCCGGATAATTCTTCAGCCCCTCTGTCGATCCGACGAAAATGACGCCTTGTTCGCCAACGGCTTTCTTGATATTCGAATAGACTGCTTCGCTGTCGAACTGCGCTTCCACACCGGCGAGGAATTTGCGCTCCTGCTCAGGAATGCCAAGCCGCTCAAATGTGCGCTTAATGTCGTCCGGAACTTCTTCCCAACTGCGTTTCGTCTCAGTACCGGGCGAGAGATAGTAACGGATCTTGTCGAAATCGATGGCTTCGAGATCCTTGCTCGCCCAGTGCGTCGGGAGCGGTTTTTCCAGAAATGTTTTCAAGCCGCGCAAACGGAACTCGCGCACCCAATCTGGGTCCTCTTTGACGTCCGATATGTAGCGAACAGTCCGCTCGCTCAGTCCGGCGCCCGCATCGCGCACGTGAGCTTCCGGATAAAAGAAATCTCCTTTGCTTCTATCAATATTGACGGCAGAAGTTTCGGTTTTCATTGTGTATTTTCCCCTGTTTATCTAAACGCTGGTTCAACCGCCCCCTCCCGCGCCCAATCGTAGCCCCTCTCCTCGAGCTCCAGAGCGAGCTCTTTTCGCCCGCTTCTAACGATTCGCCCTCCTACCATCACATGGACGTAATCGGGGACGATGTAGTTCAGGAGGCGCTGATAATGCGTGATTAACAATATCCCAAGATCCGGACCGCGCAACGAATTGACTCCGTGCGCAACGGTCTTGAGCGCGTCGATGTCCAGGCCGCTATCAGTCTCATCGAGAACAGCGTATTTTGGTTCGAGCATGGCCAGTTGCAGAATTTCAGCGCGCTTTTTTTCGCCGCCGGAGAAACCCTCGTTGACTGCCCGGGACGTAAACGACCGGTCCATGCCGAGCAGTTCCATTTTTTCATAAAGTTTTGCGTAATAATCGGTGGCCTCGAGTTCTTCGCCTTCCGGCACACGTGATTGCAACGCTGCGCGCAGGAAATTAGCAATTGTTACTCCCGGGATTTCGCTCGGATACTGAAAGGCCAGGAACAAGCCGCGCCGCGCCCGTTCGTCCGGTTCAAGTTCAAGAAGATTCTCTCCATCCATTAACACCCTGCCAGCGGTAACCTGATAGTCGGGGTGGCCAGCGAGCACTTTGGCCAGTGTACTTTTGCCTGAGCCATTTGGGCCCATAAGCGCGTGCACCTCGCCCCGCGGCACGCGGAGCGTCAACCCGCGAACAATCTCCTGACCGTTTACGGCGATATGCAGGTTCTCTATGTTCAATTCGTTCATAAAAGCGAACAACAAATATACGTCGGATCGGCAGATTTGCGAACGGTTTGGCTCCCTCGAATCGCGCGCTCTTTTCGTATCAGAGCTCCTCGGGGCGGGAGGATTACGCCCCACGCCGTGATATAAGCCTAAGGTCCAATTCGCGGCTTGCACACGGGCCAGTAGACTGAGACAAAACCGCATGGGCCGCCACAGACAGCGCGACAGGCGCGGTACGGGCATACCGCCGGGACAACAGTTGTTAATCCTGGAACCAGGATGCAGTTCCAGCTTTTACAGCCAGTAACGTTGTGATGGATCGGTGGCTGAAGAGGAACGCACGGCTTCGATTCGCTCTCAGCTCATAACTGCTGCTGAACAAGACTCGCGGGTCAACGGCCCACTTGAGCCACAGTCGCCGTTGGCTTTGAGGTGCTCCTAATTCCAAGATGCAGACGCAGGATCCGATCAAGCTCGGCAATTGTTTGCGGCAGTTCGCAGGAACCGTGCGGGCCGGGAACTATGAGCTCGGATTGGGCACTATCGAGGTGCGAGCTCCAGTAAGCCACGACGCCATCACTGCTGTTTGGTGAATCGCCTCTTCCGCGATCGCCGATGATCGAGTGATAGGGAACGCTGATAGGCGCTCCATTAATTACCGGCAACGCCGGATTGGTCGGCTTCAGGCCCGTGATACTGTTGGGCAGACGCTTGGAACTTCCCGTGATTTGCGCGAGATCCGCGGCGGTGAGCGAGTCCATTATGACTGCTGCCATTCGCGTCGGAAGCGTAATCAGACTAATTCCAATTTTTCCGATTCCATTGCTGGCCAGATCGCTCCCGCGGTGCGGAGTACAAATAAAGACAACACGTTTGATCCGGGGATTCGCGCGAAACGTTGTCGCGCGAACAATCAAACTATTCCCGGAATTTTCCTTGAAAAAGCTCCTGGCATTTTGCCCCAGAGCTTTGTCCCACATTCCTTCATTGACCGTAACTACCTGGTCATGAGTCAGCATGCCGCCCATGCTGTGGCCGACCACAATGTAAGGCTTGTGGTTGGGGTACAGTTGATCGGCCTTGGCCAATTCTTCCCGTAACCGCAGTGCCGAATAGAGGATGGGGTTGCCGGTCGGGTATGCAAATATCCAGAATTGATAATGTTTGCGGATCTCGGGGTCGGCCTGGAGTCCATTGATCGTCTGCACCCACGTGAACGGCGTTGAGAAAAGCCCATGCACAAATACCAGAGGGATTCGATCGGGATCATACGGCTGCATGAAATAGAGCCCAGTCGGTGCCGGGTATTTGGTTGCATTGAATCCGCCAAGCAATCCCACAAACATCAGATTGCCCGGCGGCTGGTAGTAGCTCATCGGCGCTGAGAAATTCGCCGCCAGGGGGCGAGTTTTTCCTTCGACAGTCGCCGTCGGTTGTTTGGCTGGGCGACGAAGTGCCAGAGTGGCGTCCTTCCCGTGAAAATCTAATGTGGCCGTCACTGCGGCCGTTATTCCTCTCGGCGGCGCAAACTTTTCAGGTGGATTGACCTTTCGCACTCCTACAAGCGCGCCGCCGACACCTTTGTGAATGTTTTCCTTCCTGATCAGTTTTTCTTTGATCTGCTGTTCGAGCTCAAAGGAGGTGAAATAGTTCGGTGTCCAGACTGCGTGACTGGCGGGTTCAAGCCGTAGATGATAAGTGCTGTTATTCCCTGTTAGAGTCACCGGGTGGTTCCACAGTCGTCCGCCTTCACTGGAGCGCAGCAAAACCGTCAGTTCACCGCAGGCTGAATTGTAGGTATTCACGGCTGGCGTTTCCTGCGATCCGCTTCCCAGCAATGGAGCGGTCATGGAAGCCGCCTGCAGATAATCGGCAGCTCTTGTTTCAACTGGAACGCTCGCGGAGCGCGCCTCGTGCATGATGCTCGCGGTGGGCGCATATTCAGGACCGCGTCCGGTCTGCGGCGCCGTCGCGCAGCTGGCAAAAAACGCGAGGCAAGTTGTGGCCGCAATAAAGCGAAGCCAGACCGGCGTTCTTGGATGGTTAGGATTCATGGAATTTGGGTGGTTCACTTGGATCGGGTCAGAGTTGACCAAAAAATTTCATAAACCCAGCGCGGATGCCTATAAGACTTTCGACCTATATATCAGCGGCGCTGCGTTGTTGTGAAGCAAAAATCTCACTCGCCTGCGATTCACATCTTGGACTAAGGTAAAACCAAACGGCGGAAGCAAGATGTGTCGAAAATGAGGCGAGCCACCTGATCCCCGATGCTGACAACTGAAAGGGCCGATCACGATTATTGTGAGCTCATCGGACCGCGCGATATACGTCTATCGCAACGCCACGCTGCACGGTCTGAAACGGCTATTCGTCAAGATTCGCCGAATCACAGCTGCCGAACTCCCCATCGGGACGACCATCAGTACAAAGCGAGTAAGCAAAACAATTTCGCTGGCGCGCTGATTGTAAGATTCTTTAGGTTGTAGCGACCAATCGAAGCATGGCTACGCAAGATGTCACTCGACCTGTTTTTCTACCTGTGGTTATCGGCACACCGCGCCAGGGCCGCTTAACTGAACCCGCCGCGAAGTTCGTTTTCGGCGAAGTGTCAAAACGCAGCGATATCGAAACGGAACTGATCGATATCCGGAAAATTCCCATTCGCATGGATGACGCCGGCGAGGCGCTGAAAGACAGCGAGTTTTCAGCCACGGTCAGCCGCTCCGATGGACTCATACTCGTCGTTCCGGAATACAATCATAGTTTCCCCGGTCTGCTGAAGCATCTGCTCGATACAAACCTGAAAGAATATATCCACAAAGCCGTCGGCGTCTGCGGCGTATCGGCCGGACCATTCGGCGGCGCGCGTATGATCGAGAGCTTGCTCCCGGTCCTGCGTGAACTCGGGTTGGTTACGATTTTTTGGGATGTCTACTTCGGTACCGCTGGCAAACTGTTCGATCCGGCGACCGGAAAAATCACCGATCCAGCTTACGGGCGTCGTGTGGCAAAATTCCTGGACGAACTCGTCTGGATGGCGCGCGCACTTCGCTACGCACGCGAAAACATTCCCGCGTGATTCAGTAGCCGAGATCAATGATCCCGAATGCCGAGGCTGCGCGCCCGGGAGGATTCGAACCTCCGACCTACGGATTAGAAATCCGTTGCTCTATCCGGCTGAGCTACGGGCGCAGATCGCGAATGCAATATCTCGCTCTTGAATTTGAAAAATCCAGCACGAACACTAGCGCGAACGCACGGAGCTAGAGTACGATTGACGCAGCGCCGCAAACTTGATAAACCCTGAGGTCTCGGGACTGCGTTCAGGATTTGTCGGTCATGGCTAAAGAGACTTCATCGGGCAATTCTTCGCTGCCGCTGCATGAGGTATTGGAAGCGGAGTTTGTCGCTTTGCACGGGGCACTGCCGGCAGATTATCCAGGCTCAACCGCGCGCGAAATTCGGTTAAAGGCGTTTTGGGCAGCTGTTCACGGACTGAAGGAACAACGCGCGGCGCTTTGCATATCTGGGGGCGGCATCCGCAGCGCCACTTTTGGCTTGGGAGTTTTGCAGGGGCTCGCGCGCTGCGGTTTGCTCGACAAGTTTCACTATCTTTCTACGGTCTCGGGCGGCGGATACATTGGCAGTTGGTTGAGCGCGTGGATTCATCGCGCCAAGGACGGTCTGGCCAGTGTCGCAGACCAACTGGCGCGCCCCAGCGAGACTGCGAGACCAAATCCGGAACCGGCAGAGATCCAAAACCTGCGGAGCTACAGTAACTATCTTACGCCGCGGCTCGGGCTGTTTTCCGCAGACAGTTGGACACTCGTTGGTACGTATCTGCGCAACCTTCTGTTGAACTGGAGCGTGATCATTCCATTGCTGGCCGCCTTTCTGACCCTACCATGGCTTTATAGCTCGATCGTCATGGTGGACCCGCCGCCGCGAACAGACGCGTTATTTTGGACTGGAGCGGCGCTGGTCGTGATCGCTGTCGCTTACATGGGGTTCAATTTGCCATGCGGGCGCAATCTTCGATGGAATCAAAAGCGATTCGTGCGCTTCTGCCTGCTGCCACTTTTCCTGGCGTCAGTGCTGATGACCATGCACTGGGCATGGTTCAATTATTATGGGCGTTCTCTGATTGCCTGGCCGTTATTCGGGTTCGGCGACCCTCACACATGGGTGCCGTTCCTCTATCTAGGAATGGCGCTGCATCTTATCTCATATCTCACGTCGTTGCTCCCGGCTCACGGCTTTCGGCCGTTGGAGTTTGTTGCTGTCATTGTCTCGGGCGCAATCGGCGGAGCCATTCTGTGGTTAGGCGCGCAAAAATTATTTCCGCGGCCGGTCATGCAGATGGAGTTGTACATCTGCCTGAGCATTCCATTTTTCATGGCGCTGTTTTTTTTGGCAATTGTGGTCTTCGCGGGGATTTCCAGCCGCTGGACCGAAGATCCAGATCGTGAATGGTGGGGTCGCGCCGCTGGCTGGCTATTCGCAGTTGCGCTCGCGTGGCTGTTGATCAGCGGCCTCGTAATTTTCGGACCGCTCTCGCTTAAATGGACATGGTCGTTCATCACAACGGGAGGCTTGGCCGCACTCGTCACGGTGTTGGGCGGTCGTAGCCCAAAGGTTGCAGGTAGTGAAAAGGAGCGTGCGACAGCGAGTCCGATGGGTCTGATCCTGTCCAAGGCGTCGACAATCGCGGCGGCGGTATTTGCAGCGGTGCTGTTGATTCTCATTACCGAGGTAACCACGTCGGTCATGGCGAAGTTGATTGAGACCTATCACGTAACCCTAAGTTACAAGGCAGATCTGAACTCTATATCCGGCCTCCTAGGCCGGGCCGAGCCATATCTGAATGTGATTTTCTATACGCCCTGGTGGCTGGTGCTTCCGTTAGCGTCCCTCCTCATGCTTGTCGCCGTTGTCATGGCGCGACTGGTGAACGCAAACAAATTTTCGCTGCATGGAATGTATCGGGACCGGTTGATCCGCGCCTACCTGGGCGCTTCCAATTCGGATCGAAAACCAAATCCCTTTACCGGTTTCGATGAGAACGACAATATCAAGATGCGCGAGCTTTGGATGCCGGAGAAATTTCACGGCAAGCTGATGCCTGTTGCAAATATCGCGCTCAACCTGGTCTCAGGCGAAAAGCTTGGTTGGCAGGAGCGCAAGGCACAGAGCTTCACCGTCACTCCGTTGCACTGCGGCTCCTCAGCGATGGACCCAGGCTACCGTCCCGCGGCGGGCCCCGATGGGACAGTGTACGGTGGCCCGAAAGGCATCTCGCTCGGAAGTGCCATCACTATCTCCGGCGCTGCCGCCAGTCCGAACATGGGCTATCACTCGTCGCCATTGGTTACTTTTATCCTCACCTTGCTCAACGTGCGGCTCGGCGCGTGGCTGGGAAACCCGGGAAAGGCAGGCGATCATACCTTCCAGCTTGGATATCCGGAGAGCAGTGTACAGCCGATTATCGATGAAGCTTTTGGCCTGACGAACGACACCAGCCCATATGTTTATCTCTCCGATGGCGGCCACTTCGAAAACCTTGGGCTGTATGAGATGGTGCTTCGCCGTTGCCACTATATCGTTGTGATCGATGCCGGCGAGGACCCGCAGTGCTCGTTCGCCGATCTTGGAGAGGCCGTCCGGAAAATACGAATCGACTTCGGCATTTCGATCGAGTTCGACCAAATTGATATTTTCCCGCGCGGTTGCGATGTAGCGCAGAGTCAAAAAGGACGGAACTGTGCGATCGGACGGATTTGTTACTCGGTTCTCGACGGGCCAAACGCTCCTGACGGCATTCTCATCTATATCAAACCTGCCTGTTACGGAAATGAGCCGCGCGATATTTTCGAATACTTCAAGAGGAGCGCCACTTTTCCCCACGAGAGCACGGCCGACCAATTCTTCTCAGAGTCGCAGTTCGAGAGTTACCGCATGCTCGGCGCACACACGATGGAGAAATTGTGCACCGATTGCGGCGGCGATTTTGACTGTTTCATTCGCGACGTTTTACAGCGCCACCTGGACATTAAAGCACCTGATTGGCTAGCAGCATTGCTCGAACGGTCTGCCGGCACAGCTGCAGTATAAAATCGAAGACCGGCGGCTCGCCCATTGCCCCTGCGAACTCCGCCGGCCAATCGCCGAAAGTGTGTACTATTCGCCCGCCAGTCTTAGCGGTTATTGAAACAGACTGGATCAGTTGCTTGCGTATCCGTGGTCGCGCTCGTAGGCGCGGATTGCTCGACGCGTCTGCGGGCCCAAAACGCCGTCGACCGAGCCATGATAATAACCGGCGCGTGCGAGTCGGCGCTGCAGCTCGGCGACTCTGGAGTGAGTGGCCTGGCCATATTGACCGTTGCCATTGCCATTGCCATTGCCGTAGTCGCCGCCGTATTGGTTTCCCCCATAGCCGTAGCCATAACCGTAACCGTACGGGTCGCCGTAGCCGTAGGAGCCGTAGCCGTACGGGTAACCATAATAGGGATATCCCCAGTCCCAGCCGGCGCCCCAGCCCCAACCCCACCACCACGGAAAGCCGAAGGAACCGATGAAGATTACATTATTATGACCATGATGATGCCCGTTGTGCCAGTTTCCACCGTGCCAATTGCCGCCATGGCCCCAATTGCCGCCGTGACCCCAGTTGCCACCACGGCCCCAGTTTCTGCCTTGCCAGTTGCTGCCCCCGTTTCCGCCACGCCAGTTGCCGCCAGCCCAGCGCTGGCCTCCCCAAGCGCCCATTCCGGGACGCGCGGCCATTCCAGGACGCCCGCCACCTGCAGCGAAATGATGGCCGCCACCGCCGCCACCGCGCGGCGCAGCATTGAGAACTGGTGCACTGAGCATTAACGCAACAAGGCAACCAAACAAAAATACAATTTTGGGATGATTCATAATTCGTAAAGTTTGTACACCATTAGACACCGTACGCGACGCAAAGTCTCGGTTTATTTTTACTGTGCCAAAGAATTAATTGAAACCGGCGGCTCGCCCGTTTGCCATGCGAGTCCGCCGGTTCAAATCAAACCGATTCAGTAATCGGTTTTTGAATTAGCCCAAGCCCATTCGGTTGAGAAGACGTCCACTGATCATCCCGTCGATAACCATCCCATTGGTGCTTTCAAAAGCAGCGATGGCGGCTCGGGTTCGTGGTCCCATTACTCCATCAACCACACCACTATAGAAGCCAAACTCACCCAAACGGCGCTGGACTGCTGCAACGGTTCCAGCGTCATAGCCATAGCCTCCGCCGTAGTACGAATAGCTGCTATACGGATAACCCCCGTAGTACGAATATGGATAGTAGCTATACGATCCGTAAGGCCAGCCTGAATAGTAGCCGGAATACGGATAGCCCCCGCCGCCGCCATAGTAATAGCGAGTGCCGCCGTAGTACCCATTATACCCATTATTGCCGTAATACTGAGTCCCGGCATAGCGGCTGCCACTGTAATAACGCGTAGACGCGTAGCGACGGGTGCCGCTGAACTGCGCGCTGCTGCCTCGGCTATACATCGGCGCCATCTGCCGAGTAGCATGGCCCGCTCTAGGGGTTACCTGTGTTGTCCGTGCAGCCATTCGCTGCGGCTTTGACGCAGAGGTACCCATGGACTTTTTGTGCTTCTCGCCAAATGCTGGTGATGCAATCAACGCCGCTGCGGCGCAGCAACTTATCAGAAATAATCGTTTGGTTTTCATTACGTATTTCCTCCCTTTTTAATATCCCTGTCATAGCGCTGCCCCAAAGTAATCGAGGTTGTCCCCGACCGGAGGACAGCCACCGGTTTTGAACCTTGGGACTGACGTACCTTTGATTCGTCGCTGAACCCTGTCGCGGATGCGCAGTGGGATACGTGTAATTAGAAACTCTCAACCGACTGGGGGTTTCGCATAGATTCTTTGCTTTTAGCGCCTAGCGATCGGGCTTATCATCGCGCCTTAATCGCCATGAAGCGTGCTGCGTTTCTCATTTGCGTCGTGTTCGCTCCGCACATGTTTTGTGCCGCGCCGCAAGAGCGGAGTGTGAGTCCATCGCGCCAATTTATCGTTTTCGGAGCTGATGCGGTGCTGCGCGGCGCGGTCTCCGATGCCGCAGAACGAACGAAAGCGAATCTTCTCGCGCTATTGCGGCAGCGCGACAACTGGACAGTCCCTATCGTGCTAAATTTGCAACCGCAGCAGGCAAACCTTCCGGAACTGGCAGCTGCTGAGTTGCGATTCAGCCAGACTGGGTTCGGACTCAAGCTGCAGCTTGATGTGACCTTCTCGCAAGATCTCGATGTCTCCTTGGTCGAACGTGAACTGCTCCGCGCGATCTTGCTGGAAATGATTTATCGAAAGCGACCGCAACTCGCCGCCGGCACTGCGTTTATCGAACCGCCGGATTGGTTGATCGACGGCACTCTGGCGCTGGCGCCCGGACATGATCGGGGACAGTTAGTCGAAGCCCTTACCGCGACGGGGAACACACCGACACTGGAGAAATTTCTCCAGCAACGCCCCGCAATTCTCGATTCGGCGGGGCGAGTGCTGTACCGAGCGTACTCGCTTGCACTTGTGCAAATGCTGCTTGAGCCAAAGGACGGTGCTGCGCGCCTGGCGCAATACATCGGTCGTCTGTCTGACGCCTCAAACGATCCGCTAACGGATTTGAAGGCGCAGTTTCCGCTCCTGCGTTCTGATGCGGAGGAAACGTGGCAATCAAGCTTGCATCAGTTGAGAAACTTCCAGGCTTACCAGTTACTCACGTTTGCCGAAAGCGAGCGGCGTCTTGGTGAACTGTTGCAGGTGAAAGCTTCCGAAGCGAATCGGCCGCCCAAGCTGACCAGTGTGGCCGAACTCGCCAAGCGCAAGCCTTCTGCAAATGAAAAGATGGCGCTGAATAATCTTAGCCATGAGCTGCTCGTGTTTGTTGTTCAAGCGAATCCGGTTTTGCGTCCAATCGCGCGTGAATACGGCGAAATCGCCGCACTGCTTGCCCGCGGTAAGAGGAGAGGCATCGTGAAGCGTTTGTCGCGTTTGGAGACCACTCACAAGCAACTGGCCTCCCGGATGAGCGACATTGACGATTACATGAACTGGTTCGAAGCGACTCAAATGAAGAACGGCAGCGGCAATTTCACCGATTATCTCAAAGCCATCGATCAATCGCAGCCCTCGATATCAAAGCGACGCGATCCACTCACGGTGTACGTCGATGCGCTGGAGGACCAGCTCGAAAATTGACCGCCCACACGAATGAACATTTGGCCAACAGTTGCCCTGTCGGGCTTTAGCGATTAGCTTTCAACGCAGCGCGTTATGAACGCGCATTTCTCTTGATGCAAAAGATTGGGTTTGCCGAGGCTCTCGATTCGATTATTGCAAGCGATCCGCGTTATCAACGGGACGTCTACGTTTTTTTGCGCGACGCGCTCGATTTTACGACAAAGCAGCAGAAGAAACTCAAGGGCGCTAGCGTGCGCCACGTGACCGGCCCGGAATTGCTCGACGGCGTGCGGCGGTACGCACTGAAGGAATTCGGACCAATGGTGATCACCGTCTTCGATAACTGGGGAGTGCGTTCGTGCGAGGACATTGGGAACATTGTCTTTAATCTGATCGGTGCCGGCGTATTCGGAAAAACCGAGGAGGATTCGATTGAAGATTTCAAAAATGTCTATGATTTCAGAGAAGCTTTTGTAAAACCGTTCGCCCCGGAAACGCCAACGACTGTAAAACGGCCGGCGCACTTGCCGGCGCCAAAGCCCGCGACATCACGCAAGTAAATGGTAAAAAGGTGAAAGGTTGAACGGAATTTCACCTTGGCTGTCGGTTATCAGTCATCTGATCAACGATCGCTGATCGCCGGGATTGATGTGCAAATCCGATCAATAATGTATCGCGTACTACTAGCGAAGTTTCTGCCAGCGGCTCTATTACTTTGCATGGGCAACTTGAAAGCTGCACCAGCCGAGCGTTCCGGCGTCATCGCCTTTCCGCCAAGCACGGCGCAGAAATGGATTCTGCCAAACGGGCTGACGATCATCGTTCAGGAGGATCGCAGCGCGGCCGTTGCTAGCGTGCAGGCGTGGTGCGCCACGGGAAGCATCTACGAAGACCAGCACCTCGGCGCAGGGTTGTCGCACATTCTCGAGCACATGCTGTTCAAGGGAACCAAGACCCGAGGGAAAAATGAGATCGCGCAAAAAATCCAAGACGTAGGCGGCTACATCAACGCTTACACGTCGTTCGATCGCACCGTTTTTTGGATCGACGTGCCGAAAGACGGCGTGGCCACCGCTCTCGACATTCTGGCGGACGCGACGATGAATTCGACTTTGCCGCCGGAAGAATATCAGAAAGAACAGGAAGTCATCCGGCGCGAGTTTGCCATGGGGATGGATGATCCTGATCGGATGGCGGGGCTGCTCCTTTTCGCAACGGCTTACCAGCAGCATCCCTATCGCTTCCCAGTCATCGGCGAACTCGAGATTTACAATCAGCTGACGCAAGAACAGGTGGTGCAGTATTACAAGACGCGATACGTCCCCAACAATCTTACCTTCGTTGTCGTCGGGGATGTCGATGCCGAAAAGGTGCGGCAACAACTCGCCGAGGCGTTCAAGTCTTATCCGGAAAAATCGCTGAAGCCGGTATTTGTTCCTGCGGAACCGCCGCAACTTGGCCGGCGCGAAGTGCACCAGGAATTTTCCACGGAATTGACGCACCTTTCGCTCGCCTGGCACATCCCGGAGGTCACGAATCCGGACGTGCCCGCGCTCGATCTGCTCTCGACCATTCTCGGCGACGGGCGCAGCTCGCGCTTGTACCGGCGCGTGCGCGAAGAAGCCGGTTTGGCATTTAGCATCTCCGCATTTTCTTACACGCCGGGCGATCCCGGGTTATTTGGGATCGACGCCACTGTCGATCCGAAGAAACGCGAACCAGCAGAGCAACTGGCGTTGCGCATTGTTGATGAGGCGAAATCGGCCGGAGTCACTGCGGATGAATTGAAAAAGGCGAAGAAGATGACACTGAGTCATCATCTCGGCGCGCTCACGACCATGCGCGGCCAAGCCTCGGACATCGGCTCGAACTGGTTGCTTACGCGCGATCTGAATTTCAGCCGGCATTATCTCGATGCTGTTCAGAAGGTCACGCTCGATGACATTAAACGCGTCGCGGCAACTTACCTGACGGAGAATAATCTCACCGTCATCTCGTTGAATCCAAAGGGCTCGCTGACTGGGAAAACTGAAACCGCCAAACCAACCGCCGCGGGCGAGATTCAAAAATTTGAACTCTCGAATGGATTCCGACTCCTCGTGCGTGAAGATCCTCGCCTGCCAATCGTGGCGATGGGCGCGGTCTTTCGCGGCGGTCTTTTGGCCGAGACGCCGCAGACAAATGGCGTCACTCGTTTGATGGCCAAGGTGTTGTTGAAAGGAACCAAAACGCGCACTGCCGAGCAAATCGCCAACGAGATTGAAGCAGTAGGCGGTTCGATTTCGGGCGAGGCCGGTAACAACAGCTTTAGCGTGTCGGTCGATGTCATGAAGCCCGACGTGAAATTGGGTGTGGGCCTGCTCTCGGATGTGCTGCTCAACGCAACCTTTCCCGAAAAAGCGATCGCGCGTGAAAGGGAAATCCAGATCGCCGCGATCCAACAGGAGGAAGAGCAGCTGGCCGCGGTCGCCCGCAACATCATGCGGCAGGCGCTGTTTGCGCAGCATCCGTACGCGCTGCGGACGAACGGCTCCATTGATTCTGTTCAGCGATTAACGCAAAAAGATTTGATCGACTTTCGTGATCGTTACGTCGCCGCAAAAAATGGTGTGATTTTCGTCTTTGGCGATGTCAAAGCGGCCGAAGTAAAGCAGCTCGTCGAGGAAGCGCTTGCAAAAATGAAGCCCGGCGCGCTCGCACTCACGGATGCAAAACCTTCGACGCCTCTGGGCAAACCGGAAACCGTCGAGAGCCGCAAAGACAAAGCGCAAGGCGTGCTCATGGTCGGGTTTCGCGGCGCGAGTTTGTTGAGCCCTGATCGTTACGCCCTGGAATTGATCGATGAAGCCAGCAGCGATTTAGGATCGCGTTTTTTCATCCGCATTCGGGATCCGGGTTGGGCTTATTATGTCGGCGCCAGCCAGATGCAGGGTCTGGTGCCGGGACTTTTCGCATTTTATCTCGGCACCGATCCGCAGAAGATCGAGCCGGTGAAGACCGCGTTACTGGATGAAATCTACAAGCTGGCAAATGATGGGCTCACCCCCGAAGAACTAGCCCGGGCGAAAAAGAAACTGATTGGTCAACAGGAGATTGCCAATCAAAGCAATGAGGCGTTTGGCTATCATTGCGCGCTGGACGAGCTCTACGGACTCGGCTTCGATTTCTACAAGCGACTCGAGCACGATGTGAACGCGGTGACGCCTGAGCATATTAAGCTAGTGGCGGCAAAATATTTTCGTGATCAACCGTACGTTTTAGCAACGGTGCGACCTCCAGAGAAAAAGTGAGCCGCCTTCGGATAGAGCGGCGAGACTGGGGCTACGACGGGCAGGCGGGTGACGAGAGAACCCGTCCATGATATACTGGTTCAACTGATCATTCGTCACTCATCACTCATCACTTTCTTCTATGGCTGAAGTCCAAAAAACCACACTAAGCGGCGAGCTTTCGCAGCGCTTCATTGAATTTGTCATCATGCATGCGCAAAACGCCGCGCTGTTTCTTGGCCAAATTCCGAATCCAAAGAGCGGCGAACCCGAAGTGAACCTCGATTTGGCCAGAATGTTCATCGATCAACTCGCCATGATTCAGGAAAAAACGCGCGGCAACCTGACGAACGAAGAGACAAAAGTGTTGAGCAACGCGCTTTCCAATTTGCAAATGGCATATGTAGAGATTGCGAAGGAACAGCCCAAGGGCGCCGCGCAGCCTGAGGCGCCGGAAGCCGCAGCACCGACGCCGCAACCAGAATCCGCAGAACAATCGTCCCCAGCCGAGGCGCAACCATCGGCCCCGATCAGTTCAGCTGAACCCGAGACAGAATCGCGGAAGAAATTCACCAAGAGCTACGGGCCTTAGCTAGATTCTGCTTTGCCGAGATCGTTCGCGTGTGTACGCCGGCGGTTTTTAGGTCTATGATGGAATTAAGCTGAAAGCTTCTATATAAACCTCGTTAGATGTTTTCAATAGCCCTTCAGGCGAGTGTTCGAAATGAGGAAGTACCATCATCTCGGAATTCCGACCACTGAAAAAAGAGAGGGCGAAGTGCATCTGAAGCACTTGAAAATTTATGTGAGTGGTTACAAGGAAAGTCTCTACCACATCGAGTGGATGAGGTACGAACCGGATGCGCCGTATCCGGAGCTCGTCAAGACCATGCCTCATGTGGCCTTTGAGGTCGACGATCTTGAGCAAGAACTCAAGGACAAGAAGGTGATCATCGCACCAAATAGCCCCAGCCCAGGCGTCACCGTCGCATTCATCGAAGACAATGGGGCACCGGTTGAGTTTCTACAGATCGACAAGACTCAGGCACAAGACGCCTAACCACACACTAGAGCGGGACACTCGCTCCGCTCGCGCCCCTCAGTGTGGCGGGGTTAGGCCGACACCGCAAATGCGATGAAACGCACGTGGACGATCATCGGCGTACGCGACGTTGCCGCTAGCTTCAAATGGTACCAGTCGCTATTCGGCCAGCCCGAGACGGCTCCGGCCCATGTCTACTGGGGTCAAATCGTCGATACGGATGGAACTGTGTTGCTTTGCCTCCACCAGTGGGGCGTGCACGAGCATCCCTCCCTGATAAGCCCGGACGATGCGTCACCTGGCAAAGGCCTCCTCTTGTTCTTCCGCGTCGACGATTTCGACAAAGCCCTGAAGAGGGCACGCGCTCTCGTCACCCGATTCGAGGACGAGCCCCACGTGAACCCGAACACTGGAACTATGGAGTTCTCACTCCCGGATCCGGACGGATACTACGTGACGATCAGTGCGCTCTCGGCGCCCGAGCGCAGAGGACCCGCGAGGCGGCGTCCCAACAAGCGCTGATCGTTAGAGCAAGCAGTGCGCTACCCTACCGGCTGCTCGTGCGTGTGGGAGTTGCGCGCGGGCGCGGTTTGGTCTTCGCGCTTTTGCGTACCGTGATCGTGCCCTGACCGGGAGCGGGAGTTGAGGATGCTTCGGCGTACTTTTTTGTCGAGGGCCAGATTAAACGCCACGGCTGAGTTTTTATCGTCTCGCTAAATTGCTTGATGTTTGTACCGGCGGGCTCGAGCTCGGTGGTCGCCACCTTTAATTTCTCTGACGAGTTGCGCAGGTTTCGCAGCGTCACCTCGATGTTGTCGTTCTCCGTAAGGCTGGTGCTGATTTTCTCGATGTTTGTGAGCGAATGCGAAAGGGCGCTGTCCGGCGCAGTCAGACCGGACATATGTTCGCCGAACGTTTTGAACTGGCTGAGAGCAAGGGTTAGCTCGGAATTTTCGTCGGTGAGACGGTTAAGATTTTGCGCCGTCTGCTGGAGATCCTTCATGGTGTTAGTCGCTTCGGCTGCGACAGGTTTGATCACTTCCAGCATCTTCGCTGCCGCTTCGCCTAGGTCGGGAGTGCGTTCTCCAGCGAATATCTCGCCATCCTTTGCGCGGCCGGAGGCTTCGGTCCCCTGCGTAATATCGATCGCCATGTCGCCCAGTAATCCAAGCTGCATCATGCGGGTCTTGGCATCCCGATACACCTTGGCGTTCTTGTCCACCTGCACGTCCACGCGCACTTCGAATCTTGGTTTGCTAGGCGTGGTAGTCGGGCTGGGACTCGCATTCGCTTCCGGCTGATTAATGGTTGTGGCCGCTGCTTCCGCCTGCTTTTCTTCTTTGGGCGAGACGGGCGAATACAATTTTTGCACCTGACCAATGTTGCGACCGGCCAGCATCACCGGCGCGCCCTGTTTGATTCCCGCAGCGTTATCGAAGTAAATCTTGTACGTCACAAGCGGGCGGAACAATCCCGGCGCACCGAGCAAAACCAAAAGGAATGCGACCACGGCGATCGTGCCGATCACCAGCAGGCCAGTCATGATTTCATTTCTTTGTAATTGCATCGAGGCTGCCTTCCAGAATGGGACCTTCAGTACTGCCGCTCAAAAACTGAGCGACCACCGGATTTTTGGATTGTTTGAATTTTTCAGGTTCGGCTTCTTCAATGATTTTTCCCTGATACAACATAGCCATTCGCGTGCCGATGCGAAAGGCGCTGTCCATTTCGTGCGTGACGGTGATGGATGTGACCTTCGCTGTATCACTCAGGCTGATAATTAATTCGTCGATGACGGAGGCGATGACCGGGTCAAGACCGGCTGACGGCTCGTCAAGAAGCATCAACTCCGGCTCGAGCACCAGAGCGCGCGCAAGGGCGACGCGTTTCCGCATGCCGCCACTGAGTTCCTCCGGCAAGAGGTCTTTGGAATCCTTCATGCCGACAAGCTCCAATTTTTCATCGACGATTTTGTCAATCTCATCACGCGATTTGTCCGTAAGCTCTTCGAGGGGGAGGGCAACGTTTTCGCGCACGTTACGAGAACTGAGCAGCGCCGAATATTGGTATACCATGCCCATATGCTGCCGGACGGCCTGAAGTTTCCGCCGCTGGAGCCCCGTGATTTCAAAGCGCTTGAAAAAAATGGAACCGGCATTGGGGCGAAGCGTGCCGAGAATCAACCGCAAAATTGTGCTCTTGCCACTGCCGCTCTGGCCCATGATCACCAAACGCTCCTGCGGCTCCACGTTGAGCGAAAAGCCGTCGAGGACTTTGTTTTCTTCAAATTGCATGCACACGTCGCGTAACTCGACCATGTGCTTGGGCGTCGTCATGTTGGATAAAACGTCGTGTAGATAACGTTGTATAGCGTATCGAAGCCGATCACGGCGGTGATCGCCGTCACGACGCTGGACGTTGTGGAGATGCCCACGCCCGCTGCACCGCCTTTCACGGTCAATCCCCGGTAACAGGCAATAGCCGCAATGAGCAGGCCAAACAGGAAACTCTTGAAGATCCCGGTGATGATGTCGCGAATGAGCAACGAATCTTTTACGAGATCGAGAAAATATGGAAACGCGATACTGAAATAGGCTTTGCAAATCAGGCTGCTTGCAAGTATCGCGGCGATGTTCGAAGCCGTGGAGAGACACGGCATCAAGAGAATCAAGGCGAGCATCCGCGGCGCAACAAGGAAACGCAGCGGGCCGATACCCATGGATTCGATCGCTTCGACTTCCTCGGAAACTTGCATGGTGCCGAGCTCGGCCGTGAACGCAGCACCGATCCGCGCCGCCACCATAATGCCGGTGAGAAGTGGGCCTAGTTCACGCGTAAAACCGATTGCCACCAAGCCAGGGATCAACCGTTCTGTTCCGAAGCGTTGTAATTGGTAGCCGGTGAGCAACGTCATTGTCAGTCCGAGGAAAAATGACACCAGGCCCACCAGTGGCACGGAATCGACACCGGCGCGTTGACTATGCCGAAAAAAACTGGTGGCGCGAAACGGCACCCGCCCCTGTTGGATGCGTTCGAACATTTCCTCGAACGTGTTTACGATGAACCAGAACACGCCGCCGACCTCGCGCAGAAAATTGCGTGAGATGTGGCCGATTCCCTGCGCAACTAAAACGGGCGGCGGTTGAGCGTCTGCCATGGCGAGCAAAAGTTGGCCTTAGTTGCGGGGCGGGCAAAGAGCAAAGTTACCGTTAAAATCGCAGGTCGTCTTCGATTCGTTTGTTCCGAGCAGATCAGCCGTGCCACTGGCCAAATCGGAGTCCACCCCTCTGCCATTCGGATCATGCAGGAGCGCGCGGGCAGGGAAGGTTTGCCGATCATTCTTGGCGGCGACATAGCCTTCGACGGCACATCCAAGCGTCGTCCCCTGCCCGGCCACTAGGATCGACAATTGACGCTTCGAGAGTGACTTTAACGGAATGTGAAATTGCTGGCCGCAGCGAATTGCTTCTTTGTCTTCCTGCTCTTTAGTGCAGCCCCGAAGGCTTTCGAGGCGCTTGCGCAAGAACCGGCACCGTCCCCGACAGCTGCAACGGGAAAACGCCCTGAGAATCAGGAAGAGATGCAAAGAAAGAATTTTGGAATCGTAATCCATGGCGGCGCCGGAACCATCGAGCGCAGCACGATGACTCCGGAAAAAGAGCGCGCATATCGCGCGGGCCTCGAGCGCGCGCTGACGGCTGGTTACGAAATCTTGAAGCGTGGCGGATCAAGTCTCGACGCAACGGAAGCAGCCGTGCGCGTGTTGGAGGACGACCCGCATTTTAATGCGGGTCGAGGTTCTGTTTTCACAAGCGCCGGCACAAACGAGATGGACGCTTCCATTATGGATGGAAACACGCTGAAAGCCGGGGCAGTTGCCAGCGTCAAACGCGTGAAAAACCCCGTCAGCCTCGCCCGACTGGTCATGGAAAAATCTCCTCACGTGATTCTCGATTGCGTGGGCGCGGAAGCGTTCGCGAAGGAAAACGGGATTGAGCTAGTGGATCCAAAATATTTTTTTACGCAGGAACGCTGGGACGCATTGCAGAAAATTAAGGAAGCGGAAAAGCACGGCGGCGTCGGCGGCAAGAGATTTTTTATCTCGGAAGATGGTCGGCACGGCACGGTGGGCGCTGTCGCGCTGGATAAGGCTGGTAATCTGGCGGCGGCGACTTCGACCGGCGGGATGGACAACAAACTGCCGGGGCGAATCGGCGACACGCCGGTCATAGGCGCCGGGACCTATGCGAACAATCAAACCTGCGCGGTGTCCTGTACCGGCGATGGCGAGTATTTTATTCGTGCCGGCGTGGCTCATGAAGTTTCAGCGCTGATCGAATATCGGGGAATGAAATTGCAGGAAGCGGCGCAAATGGCTCTGGACGCAGTGGAAAAGCTCGGCGGCGCTGGCGGATTGATCGCCATCGATAAAAATGGCGAGATCGCTTTGCCATTTAATACAAACGGCATGTATCGCGGGTATGTCGATCCAAATGGCAAGTTTGTCGTGGAGATTTACAAGTGAGTTCGTGATTGGTCGAAGCGTTGAACCGCTGAAGCGAAAACGGCATTGTCATTCTGAGCGAAGCGAAGAATCTCAGAGGAGTTCTTCCGGTCGCGCAAAGATGACAATCAGAGACGTTTCGCTTCGCTCAACATGACAACACAGGGCTACCCGCTTTAACGCTTCATGCTCCCGCCGTTCTCCATCGTGATTCCGTGCTTCAATGAACAAGGGCGCATCGGCGAAACGCTCAGGGTTGCGATCGATTATCTCGCCGCCAATGCTCCGACAAGTGAATTGATCGTGGTGAACGACGGGTCAACCGACGCAACTGCCGCTGTCGCACGCGAAAAGTTGAATGGGGCAACGATCCAAACGCGGTTGATCGAAAATTTTCCGAATCGTGGCAAGGGCGCGGCCGTGCGTTCCGGATTGCTTGCGGCGCGAGAACCGATCGGGCTCTTTTCTGATGCGGATCTTTCCACGCCGCTCACAGAAACGCCGAAACTCATCGAGCCAATTGCAAATGGCGAAGTCGACATTGCGTTCGGTTCGCGCGCGCTCGACCGCAGTTTGATTGGCATTCATCAACCGTGGCGGCGAGAGCAAGGGGGCCGTGTTTTCAATCTGCTTGTGCGCGTCGCGACCGGCCTGCCGTTTTGGGACACGCAATGCGGATTTAAGGCGTTTCGGCTCGATGTTTGCCGTTCGATTCTGGAGGCGGCGCGAGTGGATGGTTTTGCATTCGATGTCGAGCTGCTTTATCTCGCACAGCGCGCAGGCTTACGGATTCGCGAAATTCCCGTGCGGTGGAACCATGCTGAAGGCAGTAAAGTTAGTTTTTTTCGTGATAGCCTGCGGATGCTGCGCGAAGTGATCGCGTTGAGAACAAAGCGCTCTGGCGTAAAATGACGCAGAGTCATCCTGAACAAAGTGAAGGATCTCACGAGAGGTGATCGAACACATTAGTTAGCTTGTGTGTTCAACCTTCCGTCGGGGAGGTCCCTCGCTTCGCTCGGGATGACAAACCGCGCGACTGCTTTCCTTTGCAGCATCGTCGCCTAAACTGAGTTTTGCAGCTTTCATTTTCATGCAGTCCTTTCAATTTCATCCTGCGGTCGAGCGTTGGTTCCAGCAAACTTTTGGATCACCGACTGAACCGCAAGTGCGTGGCTGGCCGGCAATCCAATCCGGTCGGCACGTGCTGATTTCTGCGCCGACAGGCTCTGGAAAAACGCTGGCGGCGTTTCTCGCTTCACTCGATGCTCTTTTCCGCCAGGGCGCCGAGGGCGATTTGCCGGACGAAACGCAAGTTGTTTACGTCTCGCCGCTCAAAGCGTTGAGCAATGATATTCGCAAAAATCTTCAGGAGCCGCTTGCAGGAATTCGCGCCTTGTTAGGTCAAACGAATGGTCGGGAACTCGATGTGCGCGCTGAAGTGCGCACGGGCGATACGACTGCCGCGCAACGGCAGGCGCTTATAAAGAAGCCGCCGCACATTCTAGTCACGACGCCGGAATCCCTCTATCTGCTGCTCACTTCCGATTCCGGCCGGCGCATGCTAAGCACGGTACGAACGCTGATTCTCGATGAGATTCACGCCATCGTTGACGACCGGCGAGGCGCGCATCTCGCACTGAGCGTCGAACGATTGGCGGCGCTAACCCGCCTTCGCCAAGGCTACGGCGGGCAGGCGAAAAATCCGCTCCAACGAATCGGTTTATCTGCAACGCAAAAACCGATTGAAGAGGTTGCACGTTTCCTCGTCGGCACTTGCGCCGTGGATGGCGCTGGCAATCCGGATTGCGAGATCATCGACATCGGACATCGTCGCGAATTGGACCTGGCGATTGAGCTCCCGAGTTCGCCGCTGGAAGCCGTGATGTCGAACGAAGTTTGGGAGGAAATTTACCGTCGGCTCGCGGAACTGATTCAGGCGCACCAGACTACTTTGGTTTTCGTGAACACGCGCCGGATGGCCGAGCGGGTGACACATCACTTGAGCGAACTGCTTGGCGCCGATGTAGTCACATCGCATCATGGAAGTCTTTCCGCGAAACTGCGTCTCGATGCGGAAGACCGATTGAAGCGCGGCGAATTGAAAGCGCTCGTTGCCACGGCTTCGCTCGAGTTGGGCATCGATATCGGTTCGGTTGATCTCGTATGTCAGCTCGGTAGCACGCGCTCCATAGCCACCCTGCTGCAACGCGTCGGTCGCGCTGAGCACAAACGTAGCGGCTTGCCGAAAGGCCGTATCTTCCCGTTGAGCCGTGACGAACTGATCGAATGCGCGGCGTTACTTCGCTGCGTGCATCGTGGCGAACTGGATCATCTCAACATCCCGGAAAAAGCGCTGGATGTGCTCGCCCAACAAATCGTCGCTGCGGCTTCCACAGAAGATTGGCATGAAGATGAATTCTTTGAGCTCATCTCTTCAGCTTGGCCGTACCGGAATCTCACTCGCGGCGAGTTCGATAGCGTCGTGAAAATGCTCGCCGATGGTTTCAGCACCAAGCGCGGCAGGCGTTCAGCATTGATTCATCACGATGGGGTGAATCATCGTTTGCGTGGCCGGCGCGGCGCGCGACTCGTCGCGCTGACTTCAGGCGGCGCGATTCCCGACAACGCTGATTATCGAGTCATTCTCGAACCATCGGAAACTTTCGTTGGCACAGTCAACGAGGATTTCGCTGTGGAAAGCTTGGCCGGCGACATTTTTCAGCTCGGCAACGCGTCCTGGCGAATCTTACGTGTGAACTCAGGCGTGGTTCGTGTAGAAGACGCGAAAGGCCAACCTCCGGGAATTCCTTTTTGGTTGGGCGAAGCACCGGCACGCACCGCTGAATTGTCAGAGGCGGTTTCCAATTTGCGAACGGAGATCGAACAATTGCTGAGCGATGGCGAAGACGTTCGTGATTGCCTGACTAAGGAAATTCAGTTGCCCCCTGATGCTGCGCAGCAGCTCGCCGATTATTTTTCCGACGCCTATCGCGCGCTTGGCGCAATTCCATCGCAGCAAACGCTCGTGATGGAGCGCTTCTTCGATGAATCGGGCGGGATGCAACTCGTTTTGCACGCGCCTTTTGGTAGTCGAATTAATCGAGCCTGGGGTCTCGCACTGAGAAAACGTTTTTGTCGTTCGTTTAATTTCGAGCTGCAAGCAGCGGCGACGGACGACGCCATCGTGATTTCGCTGGGTACACAGCATTCATTTCCGCTGGAGGAAGTTTTTCGTTATCTGAATTCGAAAACTGTCCGCGACCTTCTCGTTCAAGCGTTGCTCGACGCGCCGATGTTCACGATTCGGTGGCGCTGGAACGCGACGCGTTCGCTCGCCGTGCCACGATTTCGCGGCGGCGCAAAAATCGCAGCGCCATTGCAGCGCATGGAATCGGAAAATCTTTTGGCCGCAGTTTTTCCAGACCAGCTCGCGTGCCTCGAACACATCGTTGGTGACCGCGAAATTCCGAATCACCCCCTCGTGAGGCAGACAATTGACGACTGTCTGACCGAAGCGATGGACATCGATGGTCTCGAACTAGTTCTGCGCAGGATTGAACAGGGTGAGATCCGCTGCATCGCGCGCGATTTGCCGGAACCATCGCCGCTCGCGTCAGAGATCTTAAATGCTCGGCCGTACGCGTTTTTAGATAACGCGCCTCTCGAAGAACGTCGCACGCAGGCGGTTTACACGCGGCGAGCTTCTGAAAGAAACGGCAGCGACGGATTGGGTGTTCTAGACGCGGCCGCAATCGAGAGAGTCGAAAAAGAAGCTTGGCCTGAAGCGACAAACGCAGACGAATTGCACGACGCGCTGATGTTGCTCGGTGTCATGACCGAAGAGGAGGTTCAGCGAACGTCAGGTGGCGAAAGTGCAGAACATTTCATGTCAGCGCTTGCAGCTGAAAATCGGGCCACGCGGCTGGTTGTTCCCGCGCAACAACCAAAACACCGCGAGGTTTTGGACTGCGGCGCTGCAGCGCCGCTTTCGAACGGTGAGGAAAATTCCGAAAAGCGCCGGAGCACCGGCGCACTCCAAAACGCTGGCGCGACCAAGACGTTCTGTATCGCTGCGGAACGGCTTCCGATGATTCATGCGATTTATCCCAACGCGGTTGTCGAGCGCGATTTGATCGTTCCTGAGGCGCTGCGTGGAAAGAATTGGGAACGAGCCAACGGAATTCGCGAACTGGTTCGCGGGCGATTGGAAGTTTGCGGACCGGTTACTGCCGATGAGCTAACAGACATTTTGGAGTTATCGCGTTCAGAAATTGATGCGGCATTGCTGGGCCTCGAAGCAGAAGGATTCATTCTCCGCGGAAAATTTCGACCGCAGGCAACCAAGCAAGAATGGTGTGATCGCCGGCTGCTGGCGCGAATTCACCGGCTCACGATCGACCGGCTCCGGGCGGAGATTCAGCCGGTCTCAGTTCAGGATTTCTATCGATTTCTGTTCGCGTGGCAGCACGCCGATCAAGAATATCGCGTGGAAGGACCGAAAGGTTTGCAGTCCGTGTTGGAACAACTCGACGGTTCCGAGTTGCCGTTGGCGGCTTGGGAATCGGCAGTGCTCGCCGCGCGCGTTATTGATTACGATCCGGAGTGGCTGGATCGTCTTTGCTTCTCCGGTCGCGTCGGCTGGGGACGTTTGAGCGCGCCGCAAAATCCGCGCACGCGTGCGTCGGCCCCGCTGCGATCAAGCCCAATCGCGCTCTATCAGCGCGAAAATTTGCATGACTGGCTGCTCCTGGCTGAGGGCAATTCTGCGATTGAACTTTCGAGCGGAAGCCAAGCTGTCTTCGAGGCCCTGAAAAGCGGTGGCGCGCTGTTTTTCGCTGAGCTGGTACGGCGCACCGACAAGTCGGTGCTGCCTTCTCAAGTCGAGGAAGCTTTGTCGCAGCTCGCGGCACTCGGTCTGGTGACTTCGGACAGTTTCGATGGGTTGCGGGCGCTTCTCGTTCCATCAAATAAACGGCCTACGTTCGGCCGCAACATTGGAAAGCGACGGCACAAAACAAATGTGGCGAGCATTGAGTTCGCAGGTCGCTGGTCGTTGCTGAGAACGGAGATTGCCTCGAAATCAACTGGAAACGGTGCGGGAAGCTCCGAGCGTGACACTGCCATCGAGAAATTTGCACGGGTGCTATTGCGCCGCTACGGCGTTATGTTTCGCCGATTGCTCGAGCGCGAAACGTCTGCCGTCAGGTGGTATGAATTGGGGCGAATTTATCGCCGATGGGAAGCGCGCGGCGAAATTCGCGGCGGTTATTTTGTTGGCGGAATCAGCGGAGAACAATTCGCGTTGCCTGAAGCGATCGGTTTATTGCGTTCCATTCGCAAGACGCCGCTAAATGGCCGGCTGATTACGCTCAGCGCTGCGGACCCGCTGAATTTGCAGGGGATTCTCACGCCTGGCCCGCGCATTGCCGCGCTCACCGCAGGCCGCATTTTATTCCGCGACGGATTACCGATTGCGGCGCTTGAGGCCGGCGAGCTGCGCAAAGTCTCCGATGCGCCCGTCTCTGACTTGCAAATTGAAACGGCGCTTCGAGTGGGAAAGCTGCGTCCGTCGCTTCGGCCGTATTACAAATAAACCACGGCGTCATCCTGAGCGGAGCGAAGTCGAAGGATCCCGTCGAACGACCGCAGGTAATGCCACGGGATTTCTCGACTTCGCTCGGAATGACGGCGTGGATCGCGCGCTATTTCTTGACGATCTCGGCGTTCTCGATCATCGCGATGCCGCCACGCTCCGCGAGCTTGCCTTTCAACGTGATGTTTTTGCCGCAGTATTCGGCAAGCTGATCATTCATTGGCTTGTGTTCGCCAACCACGAGATATGCCTTGCCGTCGCTGACGATGCCCACGGGCCCACCGCTTTTGATGCATTTTGCCCCACAGGACTGACCATGCTTTTCGCCGACGGCGTTGTGATCGACGTAGCACATCATATCGACAACTTCGCCGGTTACTTCTTTCGAAGCGCCGGCGTCGGCACTGTGCTCGTGTTCCTGGGCGATCGCCAGCGGCGCGACCGCCAATGCTGTAATGAATGTCGCGGTTACTGCGACTTTCAGAACTGTAGGTTTGTTGGTTGAATTAAACATGAAACAAATCTGGGCTGCTTGGCGCATTGGTCAATCGGTCACAAAATGACGAATACCGAAGACGCGGCTTGGCTTGGCTTTTCGTCATTCGGCTTTCGTCATTATTTTTGCTTCTCGATCAACTCAGCGAACTGATCGAAAAAATATGTCGCGTCGTGCGGGCCGGGCGCCGCTTCAGGATGATATTGCACACTGAAGATCGGCAATTCCTTGTGACGCATTCCCTCAACCGTGCGGTCGTTCAAGTTGATATGAGTTACTTCCACATCTGTGGGCAGCGACTCTGCGTCGACGGCGAATCCGTGATTTTGCGCAGTGATTGCCACTTTGCCGGTGCGCAAATCTTTTACCGGCTGGTTAGCGCCACGATGGCCGAATTTCAATTTGAAGGTCGATCCGCCAAACGCGAAACCGAGAATCTGATGACCAAGACAGATTCCGAAGATCGGCTTCTTGCCCATCAAATCGTGCACCGTTTCGTGCGCGTAAGGTAGCGCCGCGGGATCGCCGGGGCCGTTGGAGAGAAAAATTCCGTCGGGATTCAATGCCAACGCTACGTCGGCAGGCGTCGCTGCTGGGACGACAGTTACTGCAAAGCCTTTCTGGCGAAGCAGGCGCAGGATATTTTCTTTGATGCCATAGTCGTACGCGACGACTTGAAACTTGATTGGCGGCAGCGCGCGTTTGGTTTCCCCATTACCGGCAATCGACCACGGCACGCTGAACTTGTCCTCCGGGTCCCAGCGGTAAATTTTGTTTGTTGATACTTCCCTGACGTAATCCATCCCGATCACGCCCTCGCCTTCAATCGCTCGTTGCGTCGCTTCTGCGGGCGAAATCTGTTCAGTCGTAAGACATGCTTTCATTGCACCGCGGGTGCGCAGATGCCGCGTCAGCGCGCGCGTGTCGATTTCCTGCCCGCCGGGGATATTCCATCTTCGCAGATACTCATCGAGCGACATTTCGGAGCGCCAGTTGCTCGGGATCTGAGTCAATTCTTCTATGACGAATCCGCGCACATGCGGCGAGCGGCTCTCCTGATCGAGCGAATTGATCCCGTAATTTCCGATCAAGGGATAAGTCATCGCCACGATCTGTCCGCGGTACGACGGATCGGTCAGCACCTCCTGATAGCCCGTCATGGCGGTGTTGAAACAAACTTCGCCAACGCGCGTGCCTATTGCACCAAATGATTCACCCTCGAAATATCGACCGTCTTCGAGGGCCAGGAGAGTGCGCACGTCACTGCGCACTATCGATTGCGCCGGCGGATTTTCAAATCACGATCGAGAAACCGCAGTCCAAAATTAGTTGGGCGGACGAGAGACCGCCGTTCCTTGGCACAGCATCAACAAAAAAACCCGGATCGAAAAATTCGACCCGGGTTTTAAATTTTACCCCGCTGGTGCCGTTCAGGTGAATTCTCCCGTTCCCTTTTAGGAAAGGGCGGATGACCGTTGCTGCGGAATCTGACTTCCAATCAAGGCCTGTCATTTTCCGCACCAACCAAGCCTCCGTATTTCGTCAACTATCGGTTCGGGGACGTCACCTCAATCGCGAACATCGCAGGGCAAATTGGAAAGCCGCTGGCTGAGAGTTGAACGGAAAGCACTGGTTTCCTGCCCAACCCTCACCGAGCGGCTCTCAATCTCAAAGAACTATTCGCGCAGTTCCGCGCCGAGGTCGCGCCGCAATCGCTCGCGAATTTTCGCGTGCGCTGCGTTCACTTCCTCACTCGTCAGTGTGCGACTTCGGTCTCGATATGTCAATCTATATGCGAGCGACTTTCGTCCCGTCCCGATTTCGCCGCCGCTAAACAAATCGAACAGCTCGATGCTTTCCAAAAGCGGCTCGCGCGGTTCTCCAATCGTGCGCAAAATTTTTTCCTGCGAGATTTCGTCAGGCACGAGCATCGCAATATCGCGCCTGATCGCTGGATAGCGGTCGAGCTCTCGAAATTTCTTTGCCGATTCGCCTGTAGCCAAAAGGAGATCGGCGTGCAGCTCGGCAACGAGCACCGAACCTGGCGCGCTCGATTTGTCGGCCAAAAGTTGACCACCGAACCCCACTAGCTGGTCGCCGGAACAAACTTCGACCGCGAGCGCGAGACCAGGGAATTTTCCTCGCCGAAACGAAAGATTTGGTACAACGCATTCGAGCGCGCCCTTGAGATCAAACAAGTCGAGGCTGCGTTTTGCCTGCGATCGCCAGTTCGGTGCGCCAGCGACATTTCCCCAGAGCAAAAGGGCAAGGTGCCGTTCCTCCTTTCCCGATGGCGGGATGAATGCGCGTCCGATTTCAAAAATCGAAACGCTCTCGGCCCCCGCGCGAATATTTCCTTCGAGCACTCCAAGCAAACCGGCGATCAAGCTCGGCCGCAGTGCGACGTGATCTTCGCTCAACGGATTTCGCAATTCGACTGCGCCTTTGCTGAACGCCGAAGCGTTTCGCGAAATTAATTTCGAGGTGCGCGCTTCGAAAAGTCCACGCGCAACCAGTCGCTCGCGCATGTGTGTTTCCAGATCGTACTCGCGATCGGCCGCGGTTGAAGGAGTGAACCGGCTGCGGTCTCTCCCCGGAATTTTGTTGGCACCGTAAGCGCGTACGACTTCTTCAATAAGATCGACATCGCGCTGCAAATCACGCCGGTAACTTGGAATTTTCCATTTTGTGATCTTGGCCGCGCTAATCTTCTTCAAACCAAAGTGCGTGAGAATTTCGTCGATCGTTTTGGGTTTGATCGGGATCCCCACGACACGGTCGCATTTTTCATAGATCAACGAAACGTCAGAGGGGTTCGATGGAAGCTCACCGGCAACGTGAATTTCCCTTGCCACAGTTCCGCCCGTAATTTCTTGAATCAGTTCCGTTGCGCGAGCTGACGCGCGCAGAACCATTTCCGGGTCGACGCCGCGTTCAAATCGGTAACTCGCGTCGCTTGGAAGATCCAGCTCCCGCGCGGTGCGCCGAACGCTCGCCGGCAAAAAGTAGGCGGCCTCGAGCAAAACATTCCTGGTCGACTCAGTAACGCCGGTCTCCTCGCCACCCATAACGCCGCCGATCCCCACAGCGCGTTCTTGATCGGCGACTACGCAATTGTCCGGTTTCAGCGAGTATGTTTTTCCGTCGAGTGCGAGAAACTTTTCGCCATCGCGCGCGAGTCGAACGTTGATGTCGCCTCTTAACTTATCGGCGTCGAACGCGTGCGTCGGTTGTCCGAGCTCGAGCATCACGAAGTTCGAGATGTCAACGATGTTGTTGATCGAACGAATGCCAACGCTCTCAATTTCCGCGCGTAACCATTGCGGACTCGGCCCGACTTTCACTTTGTCGATCCTACGCGCGGAGAAAAATGGACACTCAGGTGTTGCGGTAATCGTCACGCCGGTTTTTTTGACGGGTATTTTCGCTTCGCGGGGCGTCGACTTGAGTTTCTTGCCGGTCAGCGCGGCGATTTCGCGCGCGAGACCAAAATGACTGAGCAAATCGCCGCGGTTCGGAGTGATCTCGACGTCGAGAATCGTATCGCTTGGGAAAAGATCGGTAATCGGCGCGCCAACTTTTGCCTCCGGCGACAAAATCAGCAGACCCGAGGCGTCTTCGCCCAGGCCGAGCTCAATGGGGCTGCATAGCATTCCTTCCGAATCGACGCCGCGCAGTTTGCTTTTTCGAATTTCGGTCCCGTTCGGCAATTTCGCGCCTGAGAGGGCCAGCGGAACTTTATCGCCGACCTTATAATTGGTGGCGCCGCAAACGATTTGTCGTTTCGTGCCGCTCCCGTCATCCACTTCGCAAACGGTGAGTCGATCGGCATTCGGATGGCGCGACGACGCGGTAATTTGCGAAACAAGCACCTTCTCGATCTTCGCGCGGCAGGTTTCGATGTTTTTGGTCTCGACTCCGGCGCGCGTCAACAAATCGGCGATCTCTTCCGGAGTCCTTGGAAGATCGACAAATTCGCGCAGCCAATTAACTAAAAATTTCATGCGAACTGGCGAAGGAACCGCAAATCGTTTTGCGCGAAGAGGCGGATGTCGGGGATATCGAACAAAATCATTGCGAGACGATCCATACCGAGACCGAAGGCAAAGCCGCTCCACTTTTCCGGGTCGTAAGCTTTGTCGCCGCGCGCTTTGTTGACCTGCTCGAAAACGGCAGGATGCACGACACCTGAGCCGGCGACTTCGATCCAGCGTTCACCGCCCTTGAGCGCTTTCGATTTCACGTAAACCTCGAGGCTCGGCTCAGTGAACGGAAAAAAGTGAGGCCGAAACTCCACTCCTGTATCCGCGCCGAACAATTCGCGCATGAAGAACTCGAGCGTGCCTTTCAAATCGGCCACGCTGACGTTTTCATCGACGTAAAGACCTTCGATCTGGTGAAACTGCGGGCTGTGCGTTGCGTCCAGTTCGTCGCGGCGATACGCGGCTCCGGGCGCGATTACGCGAATCGGCGGCGGCGCGCCTCGCATGGTGCGGATTTGCACGGTCGAAGTGTGCGTGCGCAGCAATCGCCCGTCCGGCAGATAAAATGTGTCCTGTTCGTTACGCGCCGGATGTTCGGGCGGCGTGTTGAGCGCATCGAAACAATGCCATTCGTCTTCGACGTCCGGCCCATCTGCGAGCGCGAAGCCCATCCGACGAAAAATTTCGATCGAGCGCCCCCACATTTGCGTCAGCGGATGCAATGCGCCAATGTCGCGCGGCGTTCCGGGAAGTGAGATGTCGATTTTCGCGAGCGCACCCGATTCTTTCTGCGATCGAAATTGTTGCGCACGCGCTTCGATTGCGGCGGTGACGGCGTTGCGAACGTCGTTGAGCAACTTACCAATGACCGGCTTCTCTTCCTTCGCGAGCGTTTTCATTTGCTCGCCCCACGCGGAAACGCTGCCGCTCTTTCCGAGATATTTTACGCGTACGGACTCGAGCGCCTGTTCGTCAGGCGCGGAACCGATTTCGCGCAGCGCTTCGTCGCGGAGTTGTTCGAGCGGGTGGGTCATTGGAGCGAAACGTGAACGTTTAGCGCGCGATGTCCAACGCGAATCGGGTAGCGCCCGCATCTTACGGGCAGTGATCGACATCCTGCCGATCAGAAATGCCGCACGCCGGGAGCGTGCGCTCCCGTCACGCCGCTTTTTTGTTCTTCTTCTCCAGCGCTGCTTTAGCCTGGTCAATAACCGATTTAAATGCCGCTTCGTCAGTGACTGCGAGATCGGCAAGAATTTTCCGGTCGAGGCCAATGCCGGCGGCTTTCAATCCTTCCGCAAAACGGCTGTAGTTCATTCCATTCGCGCGCGCAGCCGCATTTAGCCGTTGAATCCAGAGATAACGAAACGTGCGTTTCCGCGTTTTGCGGTCGCGGTACGCCCAATACCGCCCTTTCATGATCGCGTCTTTCGCGTAGCGGAAAAGTTTTGAACGGCGACCGCGGTAGCCTTTGGCTTTTTTTAAGATTCGTTTACGGCGCGCCCGGCTGGCCGGGGCATTAGTGGCTCTTGGCATTGTTGTTTGCCCCAAAAATCGCGTCGGGGCTCCTCGTTCAGCGAGCTGTTGTTCCGTTGTCGATCTTTCCCACCTCGCTCACTGATTCATTCCGCGCACGCGGAATAGGCGGAAAGATCGCGGGCCAGAAAGTAAATGCTGAACGCAAAATGACAACCGCTTTTCGTTGGGATTTCGGCATTCTTTCGTCATTTGAGAAGTCGAGATTCTTCGTTGGGTTTTCGCCAAACGAGCCACGCGAGGATGCCGACCGCGGCGCCGCCTAAATGCGCGGCCGATGAGACAGAACTCATGCCTGCTTTCTGCTCAAGAGTGCCGATGAGCTGGAAGAGAATCCAAAGAACGAAAACGAACCAGGCGGGCAATCGGATCCAGTGAAACCATACGAATCCCCAGCGCATCAGAAAAGCGAGCCGCATCTGCGGAAAGTTCAGAGCGTAAAACGTAATCACTCCGACAATGCCGCCACTGGCGCCGATACAGGGGGTCTGTGAGCGAGGATCCAGAGCGATATGCGCCAGGTCACCGACGATTGCCGCGAGGGCGATGACCACGACATACCGCAGCGGTCGCAGAAAATTTTCCACTGCATGGCCAAAGGCCAGTAGGAAATAAATGTTTCCGGCAAGATGAATTATGCCTGCGTGAAGGAAGAACGACGTGACGAACGTCAGACCGTCGAGCCGCGTCGCCTGCGCTGGAATCAATCCGAAACGTTGAACAACTTCGCGAAGGTGTGGAAAGGCAACAAGACTCGCGCAGATGATAGCGGCGGAAAGCAGCCATGTTGTCCACGGTTCTCGCTGCTCTTCTGGTTCGTCAAATTCGACTGGTAATCCAAAACACGCGGCGATCTGTTTCCACAATTCCTCGGGCGGGGCGCTGTCTAGGTCCGAGCCCTCGGCCTGTTTGGACAGCCGTTCGACTTCGACCATGGCGAGCATCTCGCGCGCTTTTTGCGGAAGTTCGGGAGCGACCGGCGCCGGCTCCGGCTGGCGCGGAACGAGCGTGTCAACTTCGTGGGTGTCGAACCAGATGAAATGGCAGTGCTGGCAGACATCGACGTTGATTTCCGCTCGGTCAGATAAGGCGACGCCGATCATCGGCTGCCGGCATGATGGACAAGGCAGGCCGAGGCGTCCCTCGCCGCGCATGGCATGCAGCCATAGCGGATTGATTGATTCCGGCGTGAAACGATTGCGCAACAACTCGATGGTCACCGCGCGACCGCCGCACCCATCGCACGCGTAGAAAACGCCGCCGGAAGTGCGCACTTCTTTCAGCGGCACGTTACACCGCGGGCAGGTCAGCGGGGCGTCATCAGGCATATGAGGGATTAGTGAGAAGTGATTAGTGAGAAGTGAGAAGCAAATTCTGCAACCGTGGACCTCTCAGATCTCACTTGTCACGTTTCGCGCGCCAGTTGCACCTTTCACTAATCACCTGTCATTCGGCGTTGTTTTGCTATAATCGCGCATGCATTGGTTTGGCCGAGCGCGGTTGTTCGTGCTGACGCTGATTTGTCTCTTTTGGACTGGCCTGATTTTTGTCGGTCATTTCTTTCCGAGCGCGCCGTTCATTTCGACGCCGTGGCGTGGCGAGCAGGGCTTTGAAGATTTGCTTCGTCGCGAGGGACGAAAAACCGCGCCGCCTCCCGATTTCGTTTTTCTCGGACTTGATCAAAGCACGTTAGAATTGACGGCGTACAGCGCGGAAGAACTCCAAGGCAACCGGGCTCTTCAACTCCTGGCTGAGCGGCCGTTCCCGTGGTCGCGCGAAGTTTGGGCGCTTTTGCTTGATCGTCTGTTTGGGGCGGGGGCACGCCTGGTTGTATTTGATTTGCTTTTTAATCCGCCCAACGATGGTGACCCGGCATTTCACGCCGCGCTCGATCGTTACCACGACAAGGTCGTCCTCGGTGCGAATTTCGATATGGAGAATGGCGTGGTGCAGGCGACTACACCGAACAGTGCGCTGATTCCGCCGCCGCAACTCCTGGATGACCGTGTCGGATTCGTGAATTTCTGGCCGGATGTGATCGACGGAAGAGTTCGCGCTGTGAGTTATCGCGTGACGAATCTGGAACTCGCGGGCTTGCCGCCGCATCCTGGCGCAGAAGTTTATGAATCTCTTTCCGCCCGCGCTTTGACTAAAATCGGCCACGGAAATGATGTGCCGCGCGATTTTCACGGCTACATGATTCGTTTCACCGCGCCGGACGCATTCGAACAGCACCGGCTCTATGAAGTTTTCGATCCCAAACTGTGGCAGGCGAATTACGCCAATGGAGCCTTTTTCAAGGACAAAATCATAATGGTAGGACCGTCTGCGCAGGTATTGCACGATGTCGTCGATACACCAATCAGCACAACCACATTGGGTCCGGAGCTGCATTTGCAGGCTATGGCTGCAGCTCTTGGTCACGAGTTTTTACGGCCCACACCGCCGAAAGTTGGCCTGACGCTCGTGGCCGCAGCGGGACTTATTGCGTGGTCGCTTGTCGCATTGGTGCGGAAACCGCTGATTTGTATTGGCGCGCTTGTGGCGATTACGGCCGCTTGTCTCGGAACGGCGCGATTGCTTTACGATAACACTGGGTTGCTGCTGCTCACTGTTCCGGTGTTGGCGGCTCTCGTCCTCAGCGGATTGTTCTCACTCGGGTTCGAATACTTCCTCGAGCGCCGGGAGAAATTGCGCACCAGGCGCACGCTGGAACGCTACGTCTCGAAAAATTTAGTCAGGGAAATTCTGGAAAACCCAGACAGCTACTATAGCTCACTCAAGGGCGTGCGCGTGCCGGTGACGATTTTGTTCTCGGACTTGATTGGCTTCACCACGTTGTCGGAAAAAGCCGATCCAGAGGCATTGGTTACGCAGCTCAATGAGCATCTCAGCCGGATGACTTCGGTCATTTTCAACAATGGGGGCACACTCGATAAATTTATTGGTGACGCCATCATGGCGGTTTGGGGCAACGTGCGCAGCCTTGGCACGGCGCAGGACGCGAAAAACGCTGCGCGCGCGGCGCTGGCGATGCGACAAGAACTGGCACAGCTGAATCAGAAGTGGCGCAGTGAAGGGCGGATGGGCCTTGGCATGGGCATCGGCATCAATCAAGGCGAGGTGATCGTTGGCAATATTGGCTCGCAGGAGCGGATGGATCCCACTGTTATTGGCGACGCAGTAAACCTGGCATCACGTTTGGAAGGTCTTACACGGGTCTACGGCGCCGATATTCTTGTTGGCGCCTCAGCGGCCGAGCTCGTGCGAGAGGAAGTCTATCTGCGTTCCGTCGCACGGGTTCAGGTGAAAGGCAAAACCAAGCCGGTGGACGTGTTCACGTTCATCGGTTCTCGAAATGAGGACGTCGATCCGGAATTGCTGAAGTGGCTCGAAAGCTACGAAGAGGGACTCGAGAAATTCCGCGCCCGTGATTTCACTCAGGCCAAGATCCTGTTTTCACGTTTCCTGGAATTTTATCCCGACGACCTCCTGGCGAAAATGTATCTGAGCCGCTCGCTGGAGTACGAGCACACCCCGCCCGACGAAGCATGGGACGCGGTGGAGGTGTTCCAGAAAAAATGATGTGCTGATCCTGAGCCGCGCAGACGGCGAAGGACCTCACAGATGACAGATGATGGCTAGCCAAAGCGGCTAGCGCGCAGTAAAGAACTCGCGTGAAGGAAGCACCGAATAAATTTCACTTCCTCGGAATTTGCGGGACGGCAATGGCCTCGGTGGCGGCCGCGTTGCAAGAGCGCGGCTTTAAAGTCAGCGGCTCGGACGAAAATGTTTATCCTCCGATGTCAACGTTTCTACAGGAGAAAGGGATCGCGCTTAAGCAAGGCTACCGCGCAGAGAATATCCCGCCCGACACGGATGTGGTGGTGATCGGCAACGCGATGAAGCGCGGGAATCCGGAAGTGGAAGCCGTCCTGAATAGAAAACTGTTTTATCTCTCGTTGCCGGAGGTGCTGAAGAATTATTTCTTGCGCGGCAGACATAATCTTGTCGTTACAGGGACGCACGGTAAAACAACCGTCACGGCGTTGCTTGCCTGGATTATGGAGAAAGCCGGGCGCAAGCCCGGTTATCTGATTGCCGGCCTGCCGAAAAATTTCGGCCAGGGCGCGCGGCTGAACGATTCGAAGTATTTCATAATTGAAGGCGACGAGTACGACACTGCATTTTTCGATAAGCGCTCAAAGTTTGTTCATTACCTCCCGGAACTCGTGATCGTAAACAACATCGAGTTCGATCACGCGGACATCTTCAAGAATCTCGATGAAATCAAGCTGAGCTTCCGGCGTTTGCTCAACATTGTTCCTCAGAATGGAATGGTGCTGTTGAACGGCGACGATCCCAATTGCGTCGAGGTGGCCAAAGATTGCCTGGCGCAGATGATCGAGGTCGGTTTCTCTAAAAATTGCGCGCAACGGATATGTGAGGTGGCTTACTCCCCCGAAGGCTCGCGGTTCAAGCTCGGGGAAGACACTTTCGAAATTCCGCTCGTCGGCGAATTCAATGTTCATAATGCTGCAATGTCCGCGATGGCAGCAAGGTTTTACGATGTGCCAAAGACGAAAATCGACGCTGCGTTCAAGAGTTTTGCTGGGGTCGCGCGTCGACTGGAGCTCCGTGGCGAAGTGCGGGGCGTTAAGGTGATTGATGATTTTGGCCATCACCCTACAGCAATCGCGCAGACGTTGCAGGCGCTTCGTCAGCGCTACCGTGGGCACCGGCTTTGGGCTGTGTTTGAACCGCGTTCGAATACGACTCGTCGTGCAGTGTTTCAACAGCAACTTCCTGAAGCGTTAAAACTGGCCGATGGGGTTTTTATTTCTCAGGTGGCCAAGCTGGAACAGATACCCGAGAACGAGCGACTAAAACCGGAGAGAGTTGTGGCTGCGATTGTCGGGACCGGCCGGCCTGCGTTCTACGAACAAAATGCCGATGCCATTGCGGAGCGAATTGTTCCGTTACTTCGTCCAAAAGATGTCGTCGTAGTTTTTAGTAACGGCGGTTTCGATAACATTCACGAGAAGCTTCTCGTGAGGCTGCGTGAATTGTAGGGCGTTTCTGTGAAACGCCGGCGTCTGACACAGACGCCCGACAAATCACTTTTATGGCGCCGCAGACGTATGATCGTGCACGATGCGCCAGCCTTCGGGCAGGCGTTTGAAAATCAGCGTGAAGCGGCCATGCGGTCGGTCCTTTGCGCGTTTCAAGCTCCAGTGACCGAGCACCGCGGCGGCGTCAGGAGACAGCAGAGTGATCTCAAGCTCTGAAAAAGTAAGCGTCCCCATTTTCGCCCGATCGGAGTATTTGGTTCGATACCGCTCGCGGACTATGTCCCAACCGCGTCTGACTTCATCGCCTGAAACAAAAACAGTCGACGGTGAGCGCGCATAGCCGTTCATGAATCCATCAATGTCGCCGCGGTTCCAGGCTTGCTGTTGTGCGTGAAGAACAGAGCGGATCCGAGGAATGTCGTTTGGGATTCCGCCGAGCGCCGTGCCAGCGATCGGCATTACTAGAATACATGAGGTAATCGCGATCGTACGTCCGAGTCGCAACCGGTGCGCCACGGCAGACGTGCTTCGCGGATTCGAAGGGCCAAGCACTTGCGGCGCAGGTGATCGGTAGTAAGCTACGGGGCTTTGTCTCATTCAGCGCGAGCAGTGAAGGATTGTTCAACTGAGGGAAATACGTTGACGGGTTTCATAAATCTACTAGCGTCGCCAATCCACCCAGATAAGACTGTGCACCGGTTTATCTGCATCGCCCTGCCCAAATCGCTACGCTCATGCGTTGCGGGCGCGGCGATCCTCGTGTTTGCCAACGCGACGTTGATTCTTGCTCAAGGCGCACCACAGGGTGCCCAGGGAGTGCGGCCTGTCAAGGTACCGCAACCGGGAGAGACGCCTGGTTCTAAAGTAACTGATCCACCACCGGCAGACCCGCCAGCTCCTGCCAATGCGCCAGCAACCGTACGGCTTCAGTTTCCAAACAGCGATGTGGCAGATGTGTTGCATCTGTACGAGCAGCTCACCGGTAAGAAACTGGTGATGGATAATTTTGTACAGGGCAAGGTCAACATTTTCATCGCCAAAGACGTGTCGCGCGAGGAGGCAATCAAAATCATCGAGATAAGCATGGCGCTGAATGGAATTTCGCTCGTTCCCGCTGGACGCGACATCATCGACGTGGTCGGGGCTGGTCAGAACCCTCGCAAAGCCCCGGTTCCGATTATTTCTGACATGGCTGACATTCCGCCGGGGAACCCGGTAGTCAGTTTCTTGTTCAAGCTGCAGTACGCGGATCCTCAGGAGCTTCAGCAAGTGCTGATGGCATATTTTCAGGGAAGCTCGGGCACGATCAATATTCTGGCTCTGCCGAAATCATCCAGTCTTTTGGTGACGCAGAATGCCGACATCATTCGAGAGCTTGCTGGTGTGATCGAACAAGTGGACGTCGCTCCTGCGGAAGTGGTGAGCGAGTTTATCAAGCTGGAGCGGGCCGACGCCAGCAAAGTTGTCGACATGCTGAATGAAATTTTCGAGAAGGGAAGTCAGACGCCAGGCCAGCCCGGCGTCCGCGCGGTCAAGGTGCCTGGAGCGGTGCCGCAACCAATGCAAGTGGAAGCTGGAGGTGGTCTGCTGTCCGAAGAGGCAGTAATCGTCGGAAAGATCAAACTTACTCCGGATGTGCGCACCAATCGGATTCACATAGTGACACGTCCGATCAACATGCCTTTCATTCGTAAGTTGATCCACGAATTCGATGCCAATGTTGAATTTGGAAAGCCCGTCACCCGACCACTGCGATACATTTCCGCCGGCGAAGTTTTGCCAGTGCTTGTGCAGGCATTGACTGAACCGGGAACAGAAGGTGGTGGCGGTGGCGCGGGCGCGGGTGGAGCCCTAGCGCCTCCTGCAGCTTCGCCTGCAGGACAACAACAACAGCGCCGGTCAGGTTACTCGGGGACAACTCCCTTCAGCGGGGGCGATACAGGTACTGCTGGCGGCAGCACGCTGAACATCTCGGAAGAACTTTCTACTCAACCGGTGGACACTGCGCCTAAGGCAGTTGTCATCGGAAACGCCAAGCTCATCGCTGATCAACGTGCAAACAGCATCATCATCCTAGGCAACCGCGAGGTGGTCGTGAAGGTGGAAAAAATTTTGGATGAAATGGACGTCAAGGCGCCGCAAGTGGCGCTCAGCACGGTTATTGGACAGTTGACACTCAATAACAGCGAAGAATTCGGTGTCGATTGGTTCGCCAAGTACCAAAACAAAGTGGTGGGAATTTCTCGCAACAACACCATATTTGGCTTGAACAACCCACGGATTCCGGTCCCGAGTGTTGCTCCTTCCATTTCACCTGGAATCGTCGGCGGCAACACGGGGTCCATTCTCGATCCTTCCAATCTGATCAATTTCGGTCAGATCATTCAGCAGGTAACCAATGGCACAAACATATATGTCGCGGCTGGAAACTATCTCGCGGCTATTGTGCATCTGCTCGAGTCCACCGGCCGGTTCAAAGTTATGTCGCGGCCGACGGTGTTCACGAGCAACAACAAGAAGGCAATCATCGCATCAGGGCAGGAGGTTCCGGTGCCTGTCAATACTCTCTCTAATGTTGGAACTGTCGGGATCAACGGAACGGCTGCCGTACAGGCGAGCATCGAATACAAGAAAGTCGTGCTTCAGCTTGAGGTCGTGCCGCTCATTAATTCCGAGAAGGAAGTGTCGCTCGATATTTTGCAGAAGATCGACAGTATTGTGCCAGGCGGAGATGTAAGCATCAGTGGCAATCAGGTCCCAACAATCGCTACGCGTTATATTCGCACCAACGTTTCCGCGGCGAACGGATCGACCATCATCCTGGGCGGATTGGTCGAAGAGGAAAAGAACAAGCAGTACCAAGGCATTCCTTATCTCTCGCGCATCCCCCTAATCGGCGTGGCGTTCCGTGGCACAGCAGTTAGCAAGACGCGCCGCGAGCTGATCATTCTTATGTGTCCGCAGGTCTCGCTGACCAAGTTGGATGCGTATCGGCTGCGCCAGAGATGGGAGGACACCACGCATTTTGGGCCGGAACTCGATCAGAACGAGTGTCCGGATTGCCCCAAAGTGGAAGGCGGCAAACAGTTACCCTTGCCGCCCCCCGATATTCCCGCGGCGAAAGATATGTAGTAGCGGCCTCTACGCTTTATGAAACGAATAACACTCGCTTTGATTCTCGGCCTTGGTGCAACCATCGCGCAAGGTGATGAGTTCGACGTTTTGTCTCACGATATTTTTCGGCCGACAGATGTTTTGGCGCAGAGAGATGAATGGGGATTGGTTCATCAGGGGCCGCGCGTGAATGCCACTGACTTTGCGCCGAGATATCGTTGGCGGTGGATTTATTATCTCAAGGCCCCCGAACAACTCGTTCTGCAGCCGGCTTACGTCGGCTCAATGCAAGCGGCGCTACGCCGGTTGGGCTACTATTGCGGCCCGGTGGACGGCGTGTACACCGAAGAGGTCGCGGATGCTATCGCACGGCTGCAAAAGAACTGTTCGATGAAGGTCACCGGCACCCTTACGGATCCTGTGCGGCGTGCGTTGCACATGCCCTGAGTTTCGCTGATGAACGGAACTCCCAGTCAGTCCCTGATTAATTTGCTGCTGCAAAGCGGTGTGTCTTCACAGGAAGAAGCGGCGCAACTGGCAACGAACTTGAACGGCGGTTCTTGGGTAAGCCAGGTGCTCGATTCGGGTAAAGTGGATGAGCAACGTTTCCTCGGCGCAATTGGGAATTTCTTCCGGGTGCCGGTTGTCTCCATGGACGCGAAAAAAATCGATCGCGTGGCATTATCGATCTTACCGAGTCGTTTTGTTTTTCAACATCATGTTTTGCCGATCGAGGTGAAGGAAAATTCCGTGGTGCTGGCGACATACGATCTTTTCAATTCCATCGGCCGGCAGCTGGCCGCGCAGCTTTTGAAGAAACCGGCCGAGTGGGTGCTGGTTCCGCGCGCGCAGCTCTTGCGCGCAATGAAAACGCTGTACGGCGTCGGCGCCGAGACATTCGACGAAATTCTAAAAACGCGAGGTTCGCTCGACCTATTGAACGACGCTGAGACAGCGATCGAACTCAATGCCGACGATCCCGAGGCGTCCGTGGTGAAATTCGTAAACCAAATCATTCGCGAAGCGATCCTGGAGCGCGCCACTGACATTCACGTCGAGCCGCTCGAAAACGATCTGCGGATTCGGTATCGAATTGATGGAATTTTGCACGAAGTCGCTGTGCCGCCGCAGTTACGCGTCTTGCAATCGGCCATTATCTCGCGCCTGAAAGTCATGTCGCACATGGATATCGCAGAACGCCGGTTGCCTCAGGACGGCCGCATGAATTTGCTCGCCAACAATCAGGAGATCGACGTGCGCGTTTCCACGATTCCAACCGTAAATGGCGAGTCAATCAGTCTCCGGTTGCTCAGTCGCGGCGAGCAGCAATTCAATTTCGAACGGCTCGATCTCGGCGAGAAACAGGAGAAAATCATCCGTCATCTGTTGACGCAGCCCAACGGAATCATTCTGCTTACCGGCCCAACCGGCTGCGGAAAATCGACCTCGCTCTATTGTTTCCTGAGCAGCATCAATTCAGTGCAACGCCGCATCATCACGATCGAAGAACCGGTCGAGTACCGTATTGCCGGTGTTTCGCAAATCGATGTGAAACCAGAAATTGATCTGACCTTCGCCAAAGGTCTCCGCCACATTTTGCGACAAGATCCGAATGTAGTGATGGTTGGTGAGATCCGTGATATCGAGACGGCGGACATCGCGATTCGCGCGGCGATGACTGGTCACCTTGTTTTCAGCACGCTGCACACCAATGACGCCGTTGGAGGCATCACGCGTTTGCTCGACATGGACGTGGAACCCTTCCTGCTCGCCTCGGTAGTGAAATGTTTCATCGCGCAACGCCTCGTGCGGACGATTTGCCCTGACTGCGTCGAAGTTGTTGATTATCCGCACGAATATCTGGCCGAGATCGGTTTTCCAGTCAAAGAACACGGCACCCGCTTCCGGCGCGGCGCCGGTTGCGACCAATGCCGCCAGACCGGGTATCAGGGTCGCGCGGCGATCTATGAAATTTGCCTCATCACCGAGCCGTTGAGAAGGCTCGTCATGCAAAAGCGCGATGGCGGCGAACTGAAGCAATGCGCTATTGCCGAAGGTATGGAGACGTTGCGACAGGACGGCTGGCGGCGCGTCGCCCAAGGCAGAACAACCATCGAAGAAGTTGTCCGCGTCACCCAAACTGATGAAGTAATGGCCGAAACGGCCGAAGAAGCCGAGCCGGTGGTGGCGGGATAGCGCACGCCTAACCGCGCGGTCATCTACGTGCTCGACGTGCGGTAGTGACGTGTCCCTTCCTCCGTTCGGGAACGGCTCAGTTTACGCCTGGGACGCCACGCAATTCGCGGATCGCTTTGGCGTAGTCCTTCGAGTGAAAAATCGAAGTGCCGGCCACGAGTACGTTCGCGCCGTTTTCTATTGAGATTCGCGCGGTCCTGTCATTAATGCCGCCGTCCACTTCAATGTCTATCTTGCGCTCGCGCGATTTGTTCCATGCCGCCGCGCGCCTGACCTTTTCCATCTGATCGGCGCGGAACTCTTGTCCGCCAAAGCCAGGATGCACAGTCATCACAAGCAGCATATCGATCGTGCCGAGGAACGGTTCGACCAAGTCGAACGCGGTCTCGGGATTTAGCGTAAGGCCCGCTCGACAGCCCGCCTCGCGAATTTGCCGCAACGTTTTCACGACGTCGTGTTTGGCTTCCGGTTCCACGTGAACGGTGATTGAGTTTGCGCCGACTTTGATGAATCGCGGCACATAATGCTCGGCATGCTCGATCATGAGATGCACGTCGAGTGGCAGACTTGTTTCTTTGCGGACGAATCGAACAATGTCCGGCCCAAAGGAAATGTTATCGACAAAATGTCCATCCATGATGTCGCAATGGATCCAATCCGCGCCTGCGGTTTCGATGCGATGAATTTCATCGCTGAGCCGCGAAAAATCGGCGGCAAGAACGGACGGAGCGATGATGATTCTCGCCATGAGTGATGCAGTAAAGGAGTAATGCATTGATGGCAAGGTCGCAGTGATGACCGCAATGCAACACTCGCTACTGAAACAGAATGCGCTTGACGGCGCGCCGCGCTGTTTCATGTTACCGCGTTTCAGCCTGGCCGAACCGCGCCGCAGGAAAGAGTCCTGCGAAAATGGATTCGCTCAGACGGTGAACGCGTTTCCTTCGGACTGGAAGTGCTGCTAATAAGTAATTCATGTTCAACGGACTTTTCGGCTGGTTATCCAGCGACATCGGCATCGATCTCGGGACGGCAAACACTCTTGTTTACGTAAAAGACCAGGGGATCGTCTTACGTGAGCCATCGGTGGTAGCCGTGCAGGCCGGAACCAACAGAGTCCTGGCAGTCGGTGACGAAGCCAAGCGCATGCTCGGCCGTACGCCGGCGAATATTGTCGCGGTGCGTCCGCTAAAGGATGGCGTGATTGCCGACTTCGAAGTTACTGAGGCAATGTTGCGGCACTTCATCAGCAAAGTGCATAACCGGCGGGTACGCGCCAGGCCGCGCGTAGTGATCGCAGTGCCTTCCGGAATTACCGAAGTGGAAAAGCGCGCTGTACGTGAATCCGCGACGCACGCCGGTGCGCGCGAAGTTTATTTGATCGAGGAACCGATGGCGGCGGCAATCGGCGTGGGACTCCCAGTACAGGATCCGGCAGGCAACATGATCATCGATATCGGTGGCGGCACGACCGAAGTCGCTCTTATTTCACTTTCCGGAATTGTGTTCAGTCGAAGCGTGCGCGTCGCAGGCGATGAGTTGGACGAGGCCATCGTACAATACATGAAGCGCGCTTACAATTTGATGGTCGGCGAACGCACGGCAGAAGAAATCAAGATCAAGATTGGCTCGGCGTATCCGAGCGAAAAAGAAACCAGCGTTGAAGTGAAGGGGCGCGATCTCGTCGCTGGTTTGCCAAAAACGCTCATGATTACTTCACAGGAAGTGCGCGAAGCGTTGCTCGAACCGATCTCCACCATCGTTGATTCCGTGCGTATTACCCTCGAACGCTGTCCGCCTGAACTTTCGGCGGATCTTGTCGATCGCGGATTGGTACTGGCGGGCGGAGGTGCATTGCTGCGGGGCTTTGACAAACTTTTGAGTGAGGAAACAGGTTTGCCTGTCCATGTAGCTGAAGATCCGCTTAGTGCTGTGGCGGAAGGGACCGGCAAATGCCTCAATGAACTTAAGTTTCTGCGTCAGGTCGCTTCAGCCGATCGCCAGTGGCG
>Ga0209377_1000002_pt1 | contig 122170 bp, 112 predicted proteins | sample GraSoiAngelo_141_FD_185898 | JGI IMG/M metagenome (GOLD analysis project Ga0209377, IMG submission 185898) | Grasslands soil microbial communities from the Angelo Coastal Reserve, California, USA - 14_0929_12_40cm (SPAdes) (version 2) | ecosystem: Environmental > Terrestrial > Soil >...
CGCCACTGGCGATCGGCTGAAGCGACCTGACGCAGAAACTTAAGTTCATTGAGGCATTTGCCGGTCCCTTCCGCCACAGCACTAAGCGGATCTTCAGCTACATGGACAGGCAAACCTGTTTCCTCACTCAAAAGTTTGTCAAAGCCCCGCAGCAATGCACCTCCGCCCGCCAGTACCAATCCGCGATCGACAAGATCCGCCGAAAGTTCAGGCGGACAGCGTTCGAGGGTAATACGCACGGAATCAACGATGGTGGAGATCGGTTCGAGCAACGCTTCGCGCACTTCCTGTGAAGTAATCATGAGCGTTTTTGGCAAACCAGCGACGAGATCGCGCCCCTTCACTTCAACGCTGGTTTCTTTTTCGCTCGGATACGCCGAGCCAATCTTGATCTTGATTTCTTCTGCCGTGCGTTCGCCGACCATCAAATTGTAAGCGCGCTTCATGTATTGTACGATGGCCTCGTCCAACTCATCGCCTGCGACGCGCACGCTTCGACTGAACACAATTCCGGAAAGTGAAATAAGAGCGACTTCGGTCGTGCCGCCACCGATATCGATGATCATGTTGCCTGCCGGATCCTGTACTGGGAGTCCCACGCCGATTGCCGCCGCCATCGGTTCCTCGATCAAATAAACTTCGCGCGCACCGGCGTGCGTCGCGGATTCACGTACAGCGCGCTTTTCCACTTCGGTAATTCCGGAAGGCACTGCGATCACTACGCGCGGCCTGGCGCGTACCCGCCGGTTATGCACTTTGCTGATGAAGTGCCGCAACATTGCCTCAGTAACTTCGAAGTCGGCAATCACGCCATCCTTTAGCGGACGCACCGCGACAATATTCGCCGGCGTACGGCCGAGCATGCGCTTGGCTTCGTCACCGACTGCCAGGACTCTGTTGGTTCCGGCCTGCACGGCTACCACCGATGGCTCACGTAAGACGATCCCCTGGTCTTTTACGTAAACAAGAGTGTTTGCCGTCCCGAGATCGATGCCGATGTCGCTGGATAACCAGCCGAAAAGTCCGTTGAACATGAATTACTTATTAGCAGCACTTCCAGTCCGAAGGAAACGCGTTCACCGTCTGAGCGAATCCATTTTCGCAGGACTCTTTCCTGCGGCGCGGTTCGGCCAGGCTGAAACGCGGTAACATGAAACAGCGCGGCGCGCCGTCAAGCGCATTCTGTTTCAGTAGCGAGTGTTGCATTGCGGTCATCACTGCGACCTTGCCATCAATGCATTACTCCTTTACTGCATCACTCATGGCGAGAATCATCATCGCTCCGTCCGTTCTTGCCGCCGATTTTTCGCGGCTCAGCGATGAAATTCATCGCATCGAAACCGCAGGCGCGGATTGGATCCATTGCGACATCATGGATGGACATTTTGTCGATAACATTTCCTTTGGGCCGGACATTGTTCGATTCGTCCGCAAAGAAACAAGTCTGCCACTCGACGTGCATCTCATGATCGAGCATGCCGAGCATTATGTGCCGCGATTCATCAAAGTCGGCGCAAACTCAATCACCGTTCACGTGGAACCGGAAGCCAAACACGACGTCGTGAAAACGTTGCGGCAAATTCGCGAGGCGGGCTGTCGAGCGGGCCTTACGCTAAATCCCGAGACCGCGTTCGACTTGGTCGAACCGTTCCTCGGCACGATCGATATGCTGCTTGTGATGACTGTGCATCCTGGCTTTGGCGGACAAGAGTTCCGCGCCGATCAGATGGAAAAGGTCAGGCGCGCGGCGGCATGGAACAAATCGCGCGAGCGCAAGATAGACATTGAAGTGGACGGCGGCATTAATGACAGGACCGCGCGAATCTCAATAGAAAACGGCGCGAACGTACTCGTGGCCGGCACTTCGATTTTTCACTCGAAGGACTACGCCAAAGCGATCCGCGAATTGCGTGGCGTCCCAGGCGTAAACTGAGCCGTTCCCGAACGGAGGAAGGGACACGTCACTACCGCACGTCGAGCACGTAGATGACCGCGCGGTTAGGCGTGCGCTATCCCGCCACCACCGGCTCGGCTTCTTCGGCCGTTTCGGCCATTACTTCATCAGTTTGGGTGACGCGGACAACTTCTTCGATGGTTGTTCTGCCTTGGGCGACGCGCCGCCAGCCGTCCTGTCGCAACGTCTCCATACCTTCGGCAATAGCGCATTGCTTCAGTTCGCCGCCATCGCGCTTTTGCATGACGAGCCTTCTCAACGGCTCGGTGATGAGGCAAATTTCATAGATCGCCGCGCGACCCTGATACCCGGTCTGGCGGCATTGGTCGCAACCGGCGCCGCGCCGGAAGCGGGTGCCGTGTTCTTTGACTGGAAAACCGATCTCGGCCAGATATTCGTGCGGATAATCAACAACTTCGACGCAGTCAGGGCAAATCGTCCGCACGAGGCGTTGCGCGATGAAACATTTCACTACCGAGGCGAGCAGGAAGGGTTCCACGTCCATGTCGAGCAAACGCGTGATGCCTCCAACGGCGTCATTGGTGTGCAGCGTGCTGAAAACAAGGTGACCAGTCATCGCCGCGCGAATCGCGATGTCCGCCGTCTCGATATCACGGATCTCACCAACCATCACTACATTCGGATCTTGTCGCAAAATGTGGCGGAGACCTTTGGCGAAGGTCAGATCAATTTCTGGTTTCACATCGATTTGCGAAACACCGGCAATACGGTACTCGACCGGTTCTTCGATCGTGATGATGCGGCGTTGCACTGAATTGATGCTGCTCAGGAAACAATAGAGCGAGGTCGATTTTCCGCAGCCGGTTGGGCCGGTAAGCAGAATGATTCCGTTGGGCTGCGTCAACAGATGACGGATGATTTTCTCCTGTTTCTCGCCGAGATCGAGCCGTTCGAAATTGAATTGCTGCTCGCCGCGACTGAGCAACCGGAGACTGATTGACTCGCCATTTACGGTTGGAATCGTGGAAACGCGCACGTCGATCTCCTGATTGTTGGCGAGCAAATTCATGCGGCCGTCCTGAGGCAACCGGCGTTCTGCGATATCCATGTGCGACATGACTTTCAGGCGCGAGATAATGGCCGATTGCAAGACGCGTAACTGCGGCGGCACAGCGACTTCGTGCAAAATTCCATCAATTCGATACCGAATCCGCAGATCGTTTTCGAGCGGCTCGACGTGAATGTCAGTGGCGCGCTCCAGGATCGCTTCGCGAATGATTTGGTTTACGAATTTCACCACGGACGCCTCGGGATCGTCGGCATTGAGTTCGATCGCTGTCTCAGCGTCGTTCAATAGGTCGAGCGAACCTCGCGTTTTTAGAATTTCGTCGAATGTCTCGGCGCCGACGCCGTACAGCGTTTTCATTGCGCGCAAGAGCTGCGCGCGCGGAACCAGCACCCACTCGGCCGGTTTCTTCAAAAGCTGCGCGGCCAGCTGCCGGCCGATGGAATTGAAAAGATCGTATGTCGCCAGCACCACGGAATTTTCCTTCACCTCGATCGGCAAAACATGATGTTGAAAAACAAAACGACTCGGTAAGATCGATAATGCCACGCGATCGATTTTTTTCGCGTCCATGGAGACAACCGGCACCCGGAAGAAATTCCCAATTGCGCCGAGGAAACGTTGCTCATCCACTTTACCCGAATCGAGCACCTGGCTTACCCAAGAACCGCCGTTCAAGTTCGTTGCCAGTTGCGCCGCTTCTTCCTGTGAAGACACACCGCTTTGCAGCAGCAAATTAATCAGGGACTGACTGGGAGTTCCGTTCATCAGCGAAACTCAGGGCATGTGCAACGCACGCCGCACAGGATCCGTAAGGGTGCCGGTGACCTTCATCGAACAGTTCTTTTGCAGCCGTGCGATAGCATCCGCGACCTCTTCGGTGTACACGCCGTCCACCGGGCCGCAATAGTAGCCCAACCGGCGTAGCGCCGCTTGCATTGAGCCGACGTAAGCCGGCTGCAGAACGAGTTGTTCGGGGGCCTTGAGATAATAAATCCACCGCCAACGATATCTCGGCGCAAAGTCAGTGGCATTCACGCGCGGCCCCTGATGAACCAATCCCCATTCATCTCTCTGCGCCAAAACATCTGTCGGCCGAAAAATATCGTGAGACAAAACGTCGAACTCATCACCTTGCGCGATGGTTGCACCAAGGCCGAGAATCAAAGCGAGTGTTATTCGTTTCATAAAGCGTAGAGGCCGCTACTACATATCTTTCGCCGCGGGAATATCGGGGGGCGGCAAGGGTAACTGTTTGCCGCCTTCCACTTTGGGGCAATCCGGACACTCGTTCTGATCGAGTTCCGGCCCAAAATGCGTGGTGTCCTCCCATCTCTGGCGCAGCCGATACGCATCCAACTTGGTCAGCGAGACCTGCGGACACATAAGAATGATCAGCTCGCGGCGCGTCTTGCTAACTGCTGTGCCACGGAACGCCACGCCGATTAGGGGGATGCGCGAGAGATAAGGAATGCCTTGGTACTGCTTGTTCTTTTCCTCTTCGACCAATCCGCCCAGGATGATGGTCGATCCGTTCGCCGCGGAAACGTTGGTGCGAATATAACGCGTAGCGATTGTTGGGACCTGATTGCCACTGATGCTTACATCTCCGCCTGGCACAATACTGTCGATCTTCTGCAAAATATCGAGCGACACTTCCTTCTCGGAATTAATGAGCGGCACGACCTCAAGCTGAAGCACGACTTTCTTGTATTCGATGCTCGCCTGTACGGCAGCCGTTCCGTTGATCCCGACAGTTCCAACATTAGAGAGAGTATTGACAGGCACCGGAACCTCCTGCCCTGATGCGATGATTGCCTTCTTGTTGTTGCTCGTGAACACCGTCGGCCGCGACATAACTTTGAACCGGCCGGTGGACTCGAGCAGATGCACAATAGCCGCGAGATAGTTTCCAGCCGCGACATATATGTTTGTGCCATTGGTTACCTGCTGAATGATCTGACCGAAATTGATCAGATTGGAAGGATCGAGAATGGACCCCGTGTTGCCGCCGACGATTCCAGGTGAAATGGAAGGAGCAACACTCGGGACCGGAATCCGTGGGTTGTTCAAGCCAAATATGGTGTTGTTGCGAGAAATTCCCACCACTTTGTTTTGGTACTTGGCGAACCAATCGACACCGAATTCTTCGCTGTTATTGAGTGTCAACTGTCCAATAACCGTGCTGAGCGCCACTTGCGGCGCCTTGACGTCCATTTCATCCAAAATTTTTTCCACCTTCACGACCACCTCGCGGTTGCCTAGGATGATGATGCTGTTTGCACGTTGATCAGCGATGAGCTTGGCGTTTCCGATGACAACTGCCTTAGGCGCAGTGTCCACCGGTTGAGTAGAAAGTTCTTCCGAGATGTTCAGCGTGCTGCCGCCAGCAGTACCTGTATCGCCCCCGCTGAAGGGAGTTGTCCCCGAGTAACCTGACCGGCGCTGTTGTTGTTGTCCTGCAGGCGAAGCTGCAGGAGGCGCTAGGGCTCCACCCGCGCCCGCGCCACCGCCACCACCTTCTGTTCCCGGTTCAGTCAATGCCTGCACAAGCACTGGCAAAACTTCGCCGGCGGAAATGTATCGCAGTGGTCGGGTGACGGGCTTTCCAAATTCAACATTGGCATCGAATTCGTGGATCAACTTACGAATGAAAGGCATGTTGATCGGACGTGTCACTATGTGAATCCGATTGGTGCGCACATCCGGAGTAAGTTTGATCTTTCCGACGATTACTGCCTCTTCGGACAGCAGACCACCTCCAGCTTCCACTTGCATTGGTTGCGGCACCGCTCCAGGCACCTTGACCGCGCGGACGCCGGGCTGGCCTGGCGTCTGACTTCCCTTCTCGAAAATTTCATTCAGCATGTCGACAACTTTGCTGGCGTCGGCCCGCTCCAGCTTGATAAACTCGCTCACCACTTCCGCAGGAGCGACGTCCACTTGTTCGATCACACCAGCAAGCTCTCGAATGATGTCGGCATTCTGCGTCACCAAAAGACTGGATGATTTCGGCAGAGCCAGAATATTGATCGTGCCCGAGCTTCCCTGAAAATATGCCATCAGCACTTGCTGAAGCTCCTGAGGATCCGCGTACTGCAGCTTGAACAAGAAACTGACTACCGGGTTCCCCGGCGGAATGTCAGCCATGTCAGAAATAATCGGAACCGGGGCTTTGCGAGGGTTCTGACCAGCCCCGACCACGTCGATGATGTCGCGTCCAGCGGGAACGAGCGAAATTCCATTCAGCGCCATGCTTATCTCGATGATTTTGATTGCCTCCTCGCGCGACACGTCTTTGGCGATGAAAATGTTGACCTTGCCCTGTACAAAATTATCCATCACCAGTTTCTTACCGGTGAGCTGCTCGTACAGATGCAACACATCTGCCACATCGCTGTTTGGAAACTGAAGCCGTACGGTTGCTGGCGCATTGGCAGGAGCTGGCGGGTCTGCCGGTGGTGGATCAGTTACTTTAGAACCAGGCGTCTCTCCCGGTTGCGGTACCTTGACAGGCCGCACTCCCTGGGCACCCTGTGGTGCGCCTTGAGCAAGAATCAACGTCGCGTTGGCAAACACGAGGATCGCCGCGCCCGCAACGCATGAGCGTAGCGATTTGGGCAGGGCGATGCAGATAAACCGGTGCACAGTCTTATCTGGGTGGATTGGCGACGCTAGTAGATTTATGAAACCCGTCAACGTATTTCCCTCAGTTGAACAATCCTTCACTGCTCGCGCTGAATGAGACAAAGCCCCGTAGCTTACTACCGATCACCTGCGCCGCAAGTGCTTGGCCCTTCGAATCCGCGAAGCACGTCTGCCGTGGCGCACCGGTTGCGACTCGGACGTACGATCGCGATTACCTCATGTATTCTAGTAATGCCGATCGCTGGCACGGCGCTCGGCGGAATCCCAAACGACATTCCTCGGATCCGCTCTGTTCTTCACGCACAACAGCAAGCCTGGAACCGCGGCGACATTGATGGATTCATGAACGGCTATGCGCGCTCACCGTCGACTGTTTTTGTTTCAGGCGATGAAGTCAGACGCGGTTGGGACATAGTCCGCGAGCGGTATCGAACCAAATACTCCGATCGGGCGAAAATGGGGACGCTTACTTTTTCAGAGCTTGAGATCACTCTGCTGTCTCCTGACGCCGCCGCGGTGCTCGGTCACTGGAGCTTGAAACGCGCAAAGGACCGACCGCATGGCCGCTTCACGCTGATTTTCAAACGCCTGCCCGAAGGCTGGCGCATCGTGCACGATCATACGTCTGCGGCGCCATAAAAGTGATTTGTCGGGCGTCTGTGTCAGACGCCGGCGTTTCACAGAAACGCCCTACAATTCACGCAGCCTCACGAGAAGCTTCTCGTGAATGTTATCGAAACCGCCGTTACTAAAAACTACGACGACATCTTTTGGACGAAGTAACGGAACAATTCGCTCCGCAATGGCATCGGCATTTTGTTCGTAGAACGCAGGCCGGCCGGTCCCGACAATCGCAGCCACAACTCTCTCCGGTTTTAGTCGCTCGTTCTCGGGTATCTGTTCCAGCTTGGCCACCTGAGAAATAAAAACCCCATCGGCCAGTTTTAACGCTTCAGGAAGTTGCTGTTGAAACACTGCACGACGAGTCGTATTCGAACGCGGTTCAAACACAGCCCAAAGCCGGTGCCCACGGTAGCGCTGACGAAGCGCCTGCAACGTCTGCGCGATTGCTGTAGGGTGATGGCCAAAATCATCAATCACCTTAACGCCCCGCACTTCGCCACGGAGCTCCAGTCGACGCGCGACCCCAGCAAAACTCTTGAACGCAGCGTCGATTTTCGTCTTTGGCACATCGTAAAACCTTGCTGCCATCGCGGACATTGCAGCATTATGAACATTGAATTCGCCGACGAGCGGAATTTCGAAAGTGTCTTCCCCGAGCTTGAACCGCGAGCCTTCGGGGGAGTAAGCCACCTCACATATCCGTTGCGCGCAATTTTTAGAGAAACCGACCTCGATCATCTGCGCCAGGCAATCTTTGGCCACCTCGACGCAATTGGGATCGTCGCCGTTCAACAGCACCATTCCATTCTGAGGAACAATGTTGAGCAAACGCCGGAAGCTCAGCTTGATTTCATCGAGATTCTTGAAGATGTCCGCGTGATCGAACTCGATGTTGTTTACGATCACGAGTTCCGGGAGGTAATGAACAAACTTTGAGCGCTTATCGAAAAATGCAGTGTCGTACTCGTCGCCTTCAATTATGAAATACTTCGAATCGTTCAGCCGCGCGCCCTGGCCGAAATTTTTCGGCAGGCCGGCAATCAGATAACCGGGCTTGCGCCCGGCTTTCTCCATAATCCAGGCAAGCAACGCCGTGACGGTTGTTTTACCGTGCGTCCCTGTAACGACAAGATTATGTCTGCCGCGCAAGAAATAATTCTTCAGCACCTCCGGCAACGAGAGATAAAACAGTTTTCTATTCAGGACGGCTTCCACTTCCGGATTCCCGCGCTTCATCGCGTTGCCGATCACCACCACATCCGTGTCGGGCGGGATATTCTCTGCGCGGTAGCCTTGCTTAAGCGCGATCCCTTTCTCCTGTAGAAACGTTGACATCGGAGGATAAACATTTTCGTCCGAGCCGCTGACTTTAAAGCCGCGCTCTTGCAACGCGGCCGCCACCGAGGCCATTGCCGTCCCGCAAATTCCGAGGAAGTGAAATTTATTCGGTGCTTCCTTCACGCGAGTTCTTTACTGCGCGCTAGCCGCTTTGGCTAGCCATCATCTGTCATCTGTGAGGTCCTTCGCCGTCTGCGCGGCTCAGGATCAGCACATCATTTTTTCTGGAACACCTCCACCGCGTCCCATGCTTCGTCGGGCGGGGTGTGCTCGTACTCCAGCGAGCGGCTCAGATACATTTTCGCCAGGAGGTCGTCGGGATAAAATTCCAGGAAACGTGAAAACAGGATCTTGGCCTGAGTGAAATCACGGGCGCGGAATTTCTCGAGTCCCTCTTCGTAGCTTTCGAGCCACTTCAGCAATTCCGGATCGACGTCCTCATTTCGAGAACCGATGAACGTGAACACGTCCACCGGCTTGGTTTTGCCTTTCACCTGAACCCGTGCGACGGAACGCAGATAGACTTCCTCTCGCACGAGCTCGGCCGCTGAGGCGCCAACAAGAATATCGGCGCCGTAGACCCGTGTAAGACCTTCCAAACGTGATGCCAGGTTTACTGCGTCGCCAATAACAGTGGGATCCATCCGCTCCTGCGAGCCAATATTGCCAACGATCACCTCGCCTTGATTGATGCCGATGCCCATGCCAAGGCCCATCCGCCCTTCACTGCGCCACTTCTGATTCAGCTGTGCCAGTTCTTGTCGCATCGCCAGCGCCGCGCGCGCAGCGTTTTTCGCGTCCTGCGCCGTGCCAAGGCTGCGCACGTTGCCCCAAACCGCCATGATGGCGTCACCAATAAATTTATCGAGTGTGCCCCCATTGTTGAAAATGACCGAAGTCATCCGGCTGAGATGCTCATTGAGCTGCGTAACCAATGCCTCTGGATCGGCTTTTTCCGACAACGTGGTGAAGCCAATCAAGTCCGAGAACAAAATCGTCACCGGCACGCGCACGCCCTTGAGTGAGCTATAGTAGCTGTCTGGGTTTTCCAGAATTTCCCTGACTAAATTTTTCGAGACGTAGCGTTCCAGCGTGCGCCTGGTGCGCAATTTCTCCCGGCGCTCGAGGAAGTATTCGAACCCGAGTGAGAACAATCCGCTGAGGACGAGAGCCGCCAACACCGGAACAGTGAGCAGCAGCAACCCAGTGTTATCGTAAAGCAATCGCGCCGTTCCGAGACAAGCGGCCGTAATCGCCACAAGCGCGCCAATACAAATCAGCGGTTTCCGCACCAATGCGACAAGCGACCACGCAATAAGTCCCGCTGCGGCCACGAGCGTCAGGCCAACTTTCGGCGGTGTGGGCCGTAAAAACTCGTGACCAAGAGCTGCAGCCATAGCCTGCAAATGCAGCTCCGGACCCAATGTGGTTGTGCTGATTGGTGTATCGACGACATCGTGCAATACCTGCGCAGACGGTCCTACCATTATGATTTTGTCCTTGAAAAAGGCTCCATTGGCGTAATTCGCCTGCCACAGTTTGGGATCGAAAACTTCATAGAGCCGGTGCTGTTCGAATGCGTCCGGCGCGGTGAAACGAATCATGTAGCCGTGAAAATCGCGCGGCACATCATTTCCGTGGCCGATTTTAGTCAAAGCGCGGGCGGAAAGAGATTCATAAACTTCTGCGCCAGGATGCGGCGGCAAGCCCGCGAGTTCCAGATTCGTCACGCGATAACTCACAGCGCGAACTCTTCCGTCGATCACATCCGGCCAGAAATTCACGAATCCGACACGGTCATCCAGGAGTTGCGGCGGCGGAATCAGCGCACTGTTCGGTGTAGTCGCCTGCACCACGCCATTCTCCATATCGAAATTCGCACCGAGGACGACCTTGTCGTGGTAACGATCGAGCGCGGCGTGAAATGCCGGGTCACCATCGTTGGGCGGATTAAAAAGCAAATCAAATACAACCAGGCGTGCCCCCGCCCCAAACAGACGATCAAGCAAAAGCGCCCAAACTTCGCGCGACCACGGGAACGGCCGCTCAGCCAGGAGTTGAAGAGCCCGGTTGCCTTGGAGTTCTTCCGCGCTGTACGCCGTCAATTCTAACGTGCTTTGATCAAGTCCGAGAAAAACGAAATCGGGAGGCGGCGCGGTTTTTCGTCCCTCGCGACGAAGCAAATCTTCAAAGCCCTGCTCGCCACGCCACGGCGTCGAAATGAACGGCGCGCTCGGAAAGAAATGACCGACAAAAATCAGGCCAGTCCAAAAGAGACAAATCAGCGTCAGCACGAACAACCGCGCTCGGCCAAACCAATGCATGCGCGATTATAGCAAAACAACGCCGAATGACAGGTGATTAGTGAAAGGTGCAACTGGCGCGCGAAACGTGACAAGTGAGATCTGAGAGGTCCACGGTTGCAGAATTTGCTTCTCACTTCTCACTAATCACTTCTCACTAATCCCTCATATGCCTGATGACGCCCCGCTGACCTGCCCGCGGTGTAACGTGCCGCTGAAAGAAGTGCGCACTTCCGGCGGCGTTTTCTACGCGTGCGATGGGTGCGGCGGTCGCGCGGTGACCATCGAGTTGTTGCGCAATCGTTTCACGCCGGAATCAATCAATCCGCTATGGCTGCATGCCATGCGCGGCGAGGGACGCCTCGGCCTGCCTTGTCCATCATGCCGGCAGCCGATGATCGGCGTCGCCTTATCTGACCGAGCGGAAATCAACGTCGATGTCTGCCAGCACTGCCATTTCATCTGGTTCGACACCCACGAAGTTGACACGCTCGTTCCGCGCCAGCCGGAGCCGGCGCCGGTCGCTCCCGAACTTCCGCAAAAAGCGCGCGAGATGCTCGCCATGGTCGAAGTCGAACGGCTGTCCAAACAGGCCGAGGGCTCGGACCTAGACAGCGCCCCGCCCGAGGAATTGTGGAAACAGATCGCCGCGTGTTTTGGATTACCAGTCGAATTTGACGAACCAGAAGAGCAGCGAGAACCGTGGACAACATGGCTGCTTTCCGCCGCTATCATCTGCGCGAGTCTTGTTGCCTTTCCACACCTTCGCGAAGTTGTTCAACGTTTCGGATTGATTCCAGCGCAGGCGACGCGGCTCGACGGTCTGACGTTCGTCACGTCGTTCTTCCTTCACGCAGGCATAATTCATCTTGCCGGAAACATTTATTTCCTACTGGCCTTTGGCCATGCAGTGGAAAATTTTCTGCGACCGCTGCGGTATGTCGTGGTCATCGCCCTCGCGGCAATCGTCGGTGACCTGGCGCATATCGCTCTGGATCCTCGCTCACAGACCCCCTGTATCGGCGCCAGTGGCGGCATTGTCGGAGTGATTACGTTTTACGCTCTGAACTTTCCGCAGATGCGGCTCGCTTTTCTGATGCGCTGGGGATTCGTATGGTTTCACTGGATCCGATTGCCCGCCTGGTTCGTTTTCGTTCTTTGGATTCTCTTCCAGCTCATCGGCACTCTTGAGCAGAAAGCAGGCATGAGTTCTGTCTCATCGGCCGCGCATTTAGGCGGCGCCGCGGTCGGCATCCTCGCGTGGCTCGTTTGGCGAAAACCCAACGAAGAATCTCGACTTCTCAAATGACGAAAGAATGCCGAAATCCCAACGAAAAGCGGTTGTCATTTTGCGTTCAGCATTTACTTTCTGGCCCGCGATCTTTCCGCCTATTCCGCGTGCGCGGAATGAATCAGTGAGCGAGGTGGGAAAGATCGACAACGGAACAACAGCTCGCTGAACGAGGAGCCCCGACGCGATTTTTGGGGCAAACAACAATGCCAAGAGCCACTAATGCCCCGGCCAGCCGGGCGCGCCGTAAACGAATCTTAAAAAAAGCCAAAGGCTACCGCGGTCGCCGTTCAAAACTTTTCCGCTACGCGAAAGACGCGATCATGAAAGGGCGGTATTGGGCGTACCGCGACCGCAAAACGCGGAAACGCACGTTTCGTTATCTCTGGATTCAACGGCTAAATGCGGCTGCGCGCGCGAATGGAATGAACTACAGCCGTTTTGCGGAAGGATTGAAAGCCGCCGGCATTGGCCTCGACCGGAAAATTCTTGCCGATCTCGCAGTCACTGACGAAGCGGCATTTAAATCGGTTATTGACCAGGCTAAAGCAGCGCTGGAGAAGAAGAACAAAAAAGCGGCGTGACGGGAGCGCACGCTCCCGGCGTGCGGCATTTCTGATCGGCAGGATGTCGATCACTGCCCGTAAGATGCGGGCGCTACCCGATTCGCGTTGGACATCGCGCGCTAAACGTTCACGTTTCGCTCCAATGACCCACCCGCTCGAACAACTCCGCGACGAAGCGCTGCGCGAAATCGGTTCCGCGCCTGACGAACAGGCGCTCGAGTCCGTACGCGTAAAATATCTCGGAAAGAGCGGCAGCGTTTCCGCGTGGGGCGAGCAAATGAAAACGCTCGCGAAGGAAGAGAAGCCGGTCATTGGTAAGTTGCTCAACGACGTTCGCAACGCCGTCACCGCCGCAATCGAAGCGCGTGCGCAACAATTTCGATCGCAGAAAGAATCGGGTGCGCTCGCGAAAATCGACATCTCACTTCCCGGAACGCCGCGCGACATTGGCGCATTGCATCCGCTGACGCAAATGTGGGGGCGCTCGATCGAAATTTTTCGTCGGATGGGCTTCGCGCTCGCAGATGGGCCGGACGTCGAAGACGAATGGCATTGTTTCGATGCGCTCAACACGCCGCCCGAACATCCGGCGCGTAACGAACAGGACACATTTTATCTGCCGGACGGGCGATTGCTGCGCACGCACACTTCGACCGTGCAAATCCGCACCATGCGAGGCGCGCCGCCGCCGATTCGCGTAATCGCGCCCGGAGCCGCGTATCGCCGCGACGAACTGGACGCAACGCACAGCCCGCAGTTTCACCAGATCGAAGGTCTTTACGTCGATGAAAACGTCAGCGTGGCCGATTTGAAAGGCACGCTCGAGTTCTTCATGCGCGAATTGTTCGGCGCGGATACAGGAGTGGAGTTTCGGCCTCACTTTTTTCCGTTCACTGAGCCGAGCCTCGAGGTTTACGTGAAATCGAAAGCGCTCAAGGGCGGTGAACGCTGGATCGAAGTCGCCGGCTCAGGTGTCGTGCATCCTGCCGTTTTCGAGCAGGTCAACAAAGCGCGCGGCGACAAAGCTTACGACCCGGAAAAGTGGAGCGGCTTTGCCTTCGGTCTCGGTATGGATCGTCTCGCAATGATTTTGTTCGATATCCCCGACATCCGCCTCTTCGCGCAAAACGATTTGCGGTTCCTTCGCCAGTTCGCATGAAATTTTTAGTTAATTGGCTGCGCGAATTTGTCGATCTTCCAAGGACTCCGGAAGAGATCGCCGATTTGTTGACGCGCGCCGGAGTCGAGACCAAAAACATCGAAACCTGCCGCGCGAAGATCGAGAAGGTGCTTGTTTCGCAAATTACCGCGTCGTCGCGCCATCCGAATGCCGATCGACTCACCGTTTGCGAAGTGGATGACGGGAGCGGCACGAAACGACAAATCGTTTGCGGCGCCACCAATTATAAGGTCGGCGATAAAGTTCCGCTGGCCCTCTCAGGCGCGAAATTGCCGAACGGGACCGAAATTCGAAAAAGCAAACTGCGCGGCGTCGATTCGGAAGGAATGCTATGCAGCCCCATTGAGCTCGGCCTGGGCGAAGACGCCTCGGGTCTGCTGATTTTGTCGCCGGAGGCAAAAGTTGGCGCGCCGATTACCGATCTTTTCCCAAGCGATACGATTCTCGACGTCGAGATCACTCCGAACCGCGGCGATTTGCTCAGTCATTTTGGTCTCGCGCGCGAAATCGCCGCGCTGACCGGCAAGAAACTCAAGTCGACGCCCCGCGAAGCGAAAATACCCGTCAAAAAAACCGGCGTGACGATTACCGCAACACCTGAGTGTCCATTTTTCTCCGCGCGTAGGATCGACAAAGTGAAAGTCGGGCCGAGTCCGCAATGGTTACGCGCGGAAATTGAGAGCGTTGGCATTCGTTCGATCAACAACATCGTTGACATCTCGAACTTCGTGATGCTCGAGCTCGGACAACCGACGCACGCGTTCGACGCCGATAAGTTAAGAGGCGACATCAACGTTCGACTCGCGCGCGATGGCGAAAAGTTTCTCGCACTCGACGGAAAAACATACTCGCTGAAACCGGACAATTGCGTAGTCGCCGATCAAGAACGCGCTGTGGGGATCGGCGGCGTTATGGGTGGCGAGGAGACCGGCGTTACTGAGTCGACCAGGAATGTTTTGCTCGAGGCCGCCTACTTTTTGCCGGCGAGCGTTCGGCGCACCGCGCGGGAGCTGGATCTTCCAAGCGACGCGAGTTACCGATTTGAACGCGGCGTCGACCCGGAAATGGTTCTGCGCGCGTCAGCTCGCGCAACGGAACTGATTCAAGAAATTACGGGCGGAACTGTGGCAAGGGAAATTCACGTTGCCGGTGAGCTTCCATCGAACCCCTCTGACGTTTCGTTGATCTATGAAAAATGCGACCGTGTCGTGGGGATCCCGATCAAACCCAAAACGATCGACGAAATTCTCACGCACTTTGGTTTGAAGAAGATTAGCGCGGCCAAGATCACAAAATGGAAAATTCCAAGTTACCGGCGTGATTTGCAGCGCGATGTCGATCTTATTGAAGAAGTCGTACGCGCTTACGGTGCCAACAAAATTCCGGGGAGAGACCGCAGCCGGTTCACTCCTTCAACCGCGGCCGATCGCGAGTACGATCTGGAAACACACATGCGCGAGCGACTGGTTGCGCGTGGACTTTTCGAAGCGCGCACCTCGAAATTAATTTCGCGAAACGCTTCGGCGTTCAGCAAAGGCGCAGTCGAATTGCGAAATCCGTTGAGCGAAGATCACGTCGCACTGCGGCCGAGCTTGATCGCCGGTTTGCTTGGAGTGCTCGAAGGAAATATTCGCGCGGGGGCCGAGAGCGTTTCGATTTTTGAAATCGGACGCGCATTCATCCCGCCATCGGGAAAGGAGGAACGGCACCTTGCCCTTTTGCTCTGGGGAAATGTCGCTGGCGCACCGAACTGGCGATCGCAGGCAAAACGCAGCCTCGACTTGTTTGATCTCAAGGGCGCGCTCGAATGCGTTGTACCAAATCTTTCGTTTCGGCGAGGAAAATTCCCTGGTCTCGCGCTCGCGGTCGAAGTTTGTTCCGGCGACCAGCTAGTGGGGTTCGGTGGTCAACTTTTGGCCGACAAATCGAGCGCGCCAGGTTCGGTGCTCGTTGCCGAGCTGCACGCCGATCTCCTTTTGGCTACAGGCGAATCGGCAAAGAAATTTCGAGAGCTCGACCGCTATCCAGCGATCAGGCGCGATATTGCGATGCTCGTGCCTGACGAAATCTCGCAGGAAAAAATTTTGCGCACGATTGGAGAACCGCGCGAGCCGCTTTTGGAAAGCATCGAGCTGTTCGATTTGTTTAGCGGCGGCGAAATCGGGACGGGACGAAAGTCGCTCGCATATAGATTGACATATCGAGACCGAAGTCGCACACTGACGAGTGAGGAAGTGAACGCAGCGCACGCGAAAATTCGCGAGCGATTGCGGCGCGACCTCGGCGCGGAACTGCGCGAATAGTTCTTTGAGATTGAGAGCCGCTCGGTGAGGGTTGGGCAGGAAACCAGTGCTTTCCGTTCAACTCTCAGCCAGCGGCTTTCCAATTTGCCCTGCGATGTTCGCGATTGAGGTGACGTCCCCGAACCGATAGTTGACGAAATACGGAGGCTTGGTTGGTGCGGAAAATGACAGGCCTTGATTGGAAGTCAGATTCCGCAGCAACGGTCATCCGCCCTTTCCTAAAAGGGAACGGGAGAATTCACCTGAACGGCACCAGCGGGGTAAAATTTAAAACCCGGGTCGAATTTTTCGATCCGGGTTTTTTTGTTGATGCTGTGCCAAGGAACGGCGGTCTCTCGTCCGCCCAACTAATTTTGGACTGCGGTTTCTCGATCGTGATTTGAAAATCCGCCGGCGCAATCGATAGTGCGCAGTGACGTGCGCACTCTCCTGGCCCTCGAAGACGGTCGATATTTCGAGGGTGAATCATTTGGTGCAATAGGCACGCGCGTTGGCGAAGTTTGTTTCAACACCGCCATGACGGGCTATCAGGAGGTGCTGACCGATCCGTCGTACCGCGGACAGATCGTGGCGATGACTTATCCCTTGATCGGAAATTACGGGATCAATTCGCTCGATCAGGAGAGCCGCTCGCCGCATGTGCGCGGATTCGTCATAGAAGAATTGACTCAGATCCCGAGCAACTGGCGCTCCGAAATGTCGCTCGATGAGTATCTGCGAAGATGGAATATCCCCGGCGGGCAGGAAATCGACACGCGCGCGCTGACGCGGCATCTGCGCACCCGCGGTGCAATGAAAGCATGTCTTACGACTGAACAGATTTCGCCCGCAGAAGCGACGCAACGAGCGATTGAAGGCGAGGGCGTGATCGGGATGGATTACGTCAGGGAAGTATCAACAAACAAAATTTACCGCTGGGACCCGGAGGACAAGTTCAGCGTGCCGTGGTCGATTGCCGGTAATGGGGAAACCAAACGCGCGCTGCCGCCAATCAAGTTTCAAGTCGTCGCGTACGACTATGGCATCAAAGAAAATATCCTGCGCCTGCTTCGCCAGAAAGGCTTTGCAGTAACTGTCGTCCCAGCAGCGACGCCTGCCGACGTAGCGTTGGCATTGAATCCCGACGGAATTTTTCTCTCCAACGGCCCCGGCGATCCCGCGGCGCTACCTTACGCGCACGAAACGGTGCACGATTTGATGGGCAAGAAGCCGATCTTCGGAATCTGTCTTGGTCATCAGATTCTCGGTTTCGCGTTTGGCGGATCGACCTTCAAATTGAAATTCGGCCATCGTGGCGCTAACCAGCCGGTAAAAGATTTGCGCACCGGCAAAGTGGCAATCACTGCGCAAAATCACGGATTCGCCGTCGACGCAGAGTCGCTGCCCACAGATGTGGAAGTAACTCATATCAACTTGAACGACCGCACGGTTGAGGGAATGCGTCACAAGGAATTGCCGATCTTCAGTGTGCAATATCATCCTGAAGCGGCGCCCGGCCCGCACGACGCGACATATTTTTTCGATCAGTTCGCTGAGTTGATCGAGAAGCAAAAATAATGACGAAAGCCGAATGACGAAAAGCCAAGCCAAGCCGCGTCTTCGGTATTCGTCATTTTGTGACCGATTGACCAATGCGCCAAGCAGCCCAGATTTGTTTCATGTTTAATTCAACCAACAAACCTACAGTTCTGAAAGTCGCAGTAACCGCGACATTCATTACAGCATTGGCGGTCGCGCCGCTGGCGATCGCCCAGGAACACGAGCACAGTGCCGACGCCGGCGCTTCGAAAGAAGTAACCGGCGAAGTTGTCGATATGATGTGCTACGTCGATCACAACGCCGTCGGCGAAAAGCATGGTCAGTCCTGTGGGGCAAAATGCATCAAAAGCGGTGGGCCCGTGGGCATCGTCAGCGACGGCAAGGCATATCTCGTGGTTGGCGAACACAAGCCAATGAATGATCAGCTTGCCGAATACTGCGGCAAAAACATCACGTTGAAAGGCAAGCTCGCGGAGCGTGGCGGCATCGCGATGATCGAGAACGCCGAGATCGTCAAGAAATAGCGCGCGATCCACGCCGTCATTCCGAGCGAAGTCGAGAAATCCCGTGGCATTACCTGCGGTCGTTCGACGGGATCCTTCGACTTCGCTCCGCTCAGGATGACGCCGTGGTTTATTTGTAATACGGCCGAAGCGACGGACGCAGCTTTCCCACTCGAAGCGCCGTTTCAATTTGCAAGTCAGAGACGGGCGCATCGGAGACTTTGCGCAGCTCGCCGGCCTCAAGCGCCGCAATCGGTAATCCGTCGCGGAATAAAATGCGGCCTGCGGTGAGCGCGGCAATGCGCGGGCCAGGCGTGAGAATCCCCTGCAAATTCAGCGGGTCCGCAGCGCTGAGCGTAATCAGCCGGCCATTTAGCGGCGTCTTGCGAATGGAACGCAATAAACCGATCGCTTCAGGCAACGCGAATTGTTCTCCGCTGATTCCGCCAACAAAATAACCGCCGCGAATTTCGCCGCGCGCTTCCCATCGGCGATAAATTCGCCCCAATTCATACCACCTGACGGCAGACGTTTCGCGCTCGAGCAATCGGCGAAACATAACGCCGTAGCGGCGCAATAGCACCCGTGCAAATTTCTCGATGGCAGTGTCACGCTCGGAGCTTCCCGCACCGTTTCCAGTTGATTTCGAGGCAATCTCCGTTCTCAGCAACGACCAGCGACCTGCGAACTCAATGCTCGCCACATTTGTTTTGTGCCGTCGCTTTCCAATGTTGCGGCCGAACGTAGGCCGTTTATTTGATGGAACGAGAAGCGCCCGCAACCCATCGAAACTGTCCGAAGTCACCAGACCGAGTGCCGCGAGCTGCGACAAAGCTTCCTCGACTTGAGAAGGCAGCACCGACTTGTCGGTGCGCCGTACCAGCTCAGCGAAAAACAGCGCGCCACCGCTTTTCAGGGCCTCGAAGACAGCTTGGCTTCCGCTCGAAAGTTCAATCGCAGAATTGCCCTCAGCCAGGAGCAGCCAGTCATGCAAATTTTCGCGCTGATAGAGCGCGATTGGGCTTGATCGCAGCGGGGCCGACGCACGCGTGCGCGGATTTTGCGGCGCGCTCAAACGTCCCCAGCCGACGCGACCGGAGAAGCAAAGACGATCCAGCCACTCCGGATCGTAATCAATAACGCGCGCGGCGAGCACTGCCGATTCCCAAGCCGCCAACGGCAACTCGGAACCGTCGAGTTGTTCCAACACGGACTGCAAACCTTTCGGTCCTTCCACGCGATATTCTTGATCGGCGTGCTGCCACGCGAACAGAAATCGATAGAAATCCTGAACTGAGACCGGCTGAATCTCCGCCCGGAGCCGGTCGATCGTGAGCCGGTGAATTCGCGCCAGCAGCCGGCGATCACACCATTCTTGCTTGGTTGCCTGCGGTCGAAATTTTCCGCGGAGAATGAATCCTTCTGCTTCGAGGCCCAGCAATGCCGCATCAATTTCTGAACGCGATAACTCCAAAATGTCTGTTAGCTCATCGGCAGTAACCGGTCCGCAAACTTCCAATCGCCCGCGAACCAGTTCGCGAATTCCGTTGGCTCGTTCCCAATTCTTTCCACGCAGCGCCTCAGGAACGATCAAATCGCGCTCGACAACCGCGTTGGGATAAATCGCATGAATCATCGGAAGCCGTTCCGCAGCGATACAGAACGTCTTGGTCGCGCCAGCGTTTTGGAGTGCGCCGGTGCTCCGGCGCTTTTCGGAATTTTCCTCACCGTTCGAAAGCGGCGCTGCAGCGCCGCAGTCCAAAACCTCGCGGTGTTTTGGTTGTTGCGCGGGAACAACCAGCCGCGTGGCCCGATTTTCAGCTGCAAGCGCTGACATGAAATGTTCTGCACTTTCGCCACCTGACGTTCGCTGAACCTCCTCTTCGGTCATGACACCGAGCAACATCAGCGCGTCGTGCAATTCGTCTGCGTTTGTCGCTTCAGGCCAAGCTTCTTTTTCGACTCTCTCGATTGCGGCCGCGTCTAGAACACCCAATCCGTCGCTGCCGTTTCTTTCAGAAGCTCGCCGCGTGTAAACCGCCTGCGTGCGACGTTCTTCGAGAGGCGCGTTATCTAAAAACGCGTACGGCCGAGCATTTAAGATCTCTGACGCGAGCGGCGATGGTTCCGGCAAATCGCGCGCGATGCAGCGGATCTCACCCTGTTCAATCCTGCGCAGAACTAGTTCGAGACCATCGATGTCCATCGCTTCGGTCAGACAGTCGTCAATTGTCTGCCTCACGAGGGGGTGATTCGGAATTTCGCGGTCACCAACGATGTGTTCGAGGCACGCGAGCTGGTCTGGAAAAACTGCGGCCAAAAGATTTTCCGATTCCATGCGCTGCAATGGCGCTGCGATTTTTGCGCCGCCGCGAAATCGTGGCACGGCGAGCGAACGCGTCGCGTTCCAGCGCCACCGAATCGTGAACATCGGCGCGTCGAGCAACGCTTGAACGAGAAGGTCGCGGACAGTTTTCGAATTCAGATAACGAAAAACTTCCTCCAGCGGAAATGAATGCTGTGTACCCAGCGAAATCACGATGGCGTCGTCCGTCGCCGCTGCTTGCAGCTCGAAATTAAACGAACGACAAAAACGTTTTCTCAGTGCGAGACCCCAGGCTCGATTAATTCGACTACCAAAAGGCGCGTGCAAAACGAGTTGCATCCCGCCCGATTCATCGAAGAAGCGCTCCATCACGAGCGTTTGCTGCGATGGAATTGCGCCAAGCGCGCGATAGGCGTCGGAAAAATAATCGGCGAGCTGCTGCGCAGCATCAGGGGGCAACTGAATTTCCTTAGTCAGGCAATCACGAACGTCTTCGCCATCGCTCAGCAATTGTTCGATCTCCGTTCGCAAATTGGAAACCGCCTCTGACAATTCAGCGGTGCGTGCCGGTGCTTCGCCCAACCAAAAAGGAATTCCCGGAGGTTGGCCTTTCGCGTCTTCTACACGAACCACGCCTGAGTTCACACGTAAGATTCGCCAGGACGCGTTGCCGAGCTGAAAAATGTCGCCGGCCAAGCTTTCCACAGCGAAATCCTCGTTGACTGTGCCAACGAAAGTTTCCGATGGTTCGAGAATGACTCGATAATCAGCGTTGTCGGGAATCGCGCCGCCTGAAGTCAGCGCGACGAGTCGCGCGCCGCGCCGGCCACGCAAACGATGATTCACCCCATCGTGATGAATCAATGCTGAACGCCTGCCGCGCTTGGTGCTGAAACCATCGGCGAGCATTTTCACGACGCTATCGAACTCGCCGCGAGTGAGATTCCGGTACGGCCAAGCTGAAGAGATGAGCTCAAAGAATTCATCTTCATGCCAATCTTCTGTGGAAGCCGCAGCGACGATTTGTTGGGCGAGCACATCCAGCGCTTTTTCCGGGATGTTGAGATGATCCAGTTCGCCACGATGCACGCAGCGAAGTAACGCCGCGCATTCGATCAGTTCGTCACGGCTCAACGGGAAGATACGGCCTTTCGGCAAGCCGCTACGTTTGTGCTCAGCGCGACCGACGCGTTGCAGCAGGGTGGCTATGGAGCGCGTGCTACCGAGCTGACATACGAGATCAACCGAACCGATATCGATGCCCAACTCGAGCGAAGCCGTGGCAACGAGCGCTTTCAATTCGCCGCGCTTCAATCGGTCTTCCGCATCGAGACGCAGTTTCGCGGAAAGACTTCCATGATGCGATGTGACTACATCGGCGCCAAGCAGTTCGCTCAAGTGATGTGTCACCCGCTCGGCCATCCGGCGCGTGTTCACGAAAACCAAAGTAGTCTGGTGCGCCTGAATCAGTTCCGCGAGCCGACGGTAAATTTCCTCCCAAACTTCGTTCGACATCACGGCTTCCAGCGGCGAACTCGGGAGCTCAATCGCCAGGTCCAATTCGCGACGATGTCCGATGTCGATGATCTCGCAATCCGGATTGCCAGCGCCATCCACGGCGCAAGTGCCGACGAGGAAACGTGCAACCTCTTCAATCGGTTTTTGCGTTGCAGATAAACCGATTCGTTGGAGCGGATTTTTCGCCTGCCCGCCGTAGCCTTGGCGAAGGCGGGTTAGCGCCGCCAATCGTTCGACGCTCAGTGCGAGATGCGCGCCTCGCCGGTCGTCAACGATGGCGTGAATCTCATCGAGAATCAGCGTTCGTACCGTGCTTAGCATGCGCCGGCCGGAATCGGAAGTGAGCAGCAGATAGAGGGATTCCGGCGTCGTGACTAGAATGTGCGGCGGCTTCTTTATAAGCGCCTGCCGTTGCGCGGCAGTCGTATCGCCCGTGCGCACTTCAGCGCGCACATCGAGTTCCCGACCATTCGTTTGACCTAACAAGGCGCGAATTCCTGCAAGCGGCTCCTGAAGATTTTTGCGAATATCATTGCTCAACGCTTTGAGCGGCGAGACGTAAACAACTTGCGTTTCGTCCGGCAAATCGCCCTCGGCGCCCTGGCGGAAAAGAGCATCGAGTGAAGCGAGAAACGCCGCCAGCGTTTTTCCAGAGCCTGTCGGCGCAGAAATCAGCACGTGCCGACCGGATTGGATTGCCGGCCAGCCACGCACTTGCGGTTCAGTCGGTGATCCAAAAGTTTGCTGGAACCAACGCTCGACCGCAGGATGAAATTGAAAGGACTGCATGAAAATGAAAGCTGCAAAACTCAGTTTAGGCGACGATGCTGCAAAGGAAAGCAGTCGCGCGGTTTGTCATCCCGAGCGAAGCGAGGGACCTCCCCGACGGAAGGTTGAACACACAAGCTAACTAATGTGTTCGATCACCTCTCGTGAGATCCTTCACTTTGTTCAGGATGACTCTGCGTCATTTTACGCCAGAGCGCTTTGTTCTCAACGCGATCACTTCGCGCAGCATCCGCAGGCTATCACGAAAAAAACTAACTTTACTGCCTTCAGCATGGTTCCACCGCACGGGAATTTCGCGAATCCGTAAGCCTGCGCGCTGTGCGAGATAAAGCAGCTCGACATCGAATGCAAAACCATCCACTCGCGCCGCCTCCAGAATCGAACGGCAAACATCGAGCCGAAACGCCTTAAATCCGCATTGCGTGTCCCAAAACGGCAGGCCGGTCGCGACGCGCACAAGCAGATTGAAAACACGGCCCCCTTGCTCTCGCCGCCACGGTTGATGAATGCCAATCAAACTGCGGTCGAGCGCGCGCGAACCGAACGCAATGTCGACTTCGCCATTTGCAATTGGCTCGATGAGTTTCGGCGTTTCTGTGAGCGGCGTGGAAAGATCCGCATCAGAAAAGAGCCCGATCGGTTCTCGCGCCGCAAGCAATCCGGAACGCACGGCCGCGCCCTTGCCACGATTCGGAAAATTTTCGATCAACCGCGTTTGGATCGTTGCCCCATTCAACTTTTCGCGTGCGACAGCGGCAGTTGCGTCGGTTGACCCGTCGTTCACCACGATCAATTCACTTGTCGGAGCATTGGCGGCGAGATAATCGATCGCAACCCTGAGCGTTTCGCCGATGCGCCCTTGTTCATTGAAGCACGGAATCACGATGGAGAACGGCGGGAGCATGAAGCGTTAAAGCGGGTAGCCCTGTGTTGTCATGTTGAGCGAAGCGAAACGTCTCTGATTGTCATCTTTGCGCGACCGGAAGAACTCCTCTGAGATTCTTCGCTTCGCTCAGAATGACAATGCCGTTTTCGCTTCAGCGGTTCAACGCTTCGACCAATCACGAACTCACTTGTAAATCTCCACGACAAACTTGCCATTTGGATCGACATACCCGCGATACATGCCGTTTGTATTAAATGGCAAAGCGATCTCGCCATTTTTATCGATGGCGATCAATCCGCCAGCGCCGCCGAGCTTTTCCACTGCGTCCAGAGCCATTTGCGCCGCTTCCTGCAATTTCATTCCCCGATATTCGATCAGCGCTGAAACTTCATGAGCCACGCCGGCACGAATAAAATACTCGCCATCGCCGGTACAGGACACCGCGCAGGTTTGATTGTTCGCATAGGTCCCGGCGCCTATGACCGGCGTGTCGCCGATTCGCCCCGGCAGTTTGTTGTCCATCCCGCCGGTCGAAGTCGCCGCCGCCAGATTACCAGCCTTATCCAGCGCGACAGCGCCCACCGTGCCGTGCCGACCATCTTCCGAGATAAAAAATCTCTTGCCGCCGACGCCGCCGTGCTTTTCCGCTTCCTTAATTTTCTGCAATGCGTCCCAGCGTTCCTGCGTAAAAAAATATTTTGGATCCACTAGCTCAATCCCGTTTTCCTTCGCGAACGCTTCCGCGCCCACGCAATCGAGAATCACGTGAGGAGATTTTTCCATGACCAGTCGGGCGAGGCTGACGGGGTTTTTCACGCGTTTGACGCTGGCAACTGCCCCGGCTTTCAGCGTGTTTCCATCCATAATGGAAGCGTCCATCTCGTTTGTGCCGGCGCTTGTGAAAACAGAACCTCGACCCGCATTAAAATGCGGGTCGTCCTCCAACACGCGCACGGCTGCTTCCGTTGCGTCGAGACTTGATCCGCCACGCTTCAAGATTTCGTAACCAGCCGTCAGCGCGCGCTCGAGGCCCGCGCGATATGCGCGCTCTTTTTCCGGAGTCATCGTGCTGCGCTCGATGGTTCCGGCGCCGCCATGGATTACGATTCCAAAATTCTTTCTTTGCATCTCTTCCTGATTCTCAGGGCGTTTTCCCGTTGCAGCTGTCGGGGACGGTGCCGGTTCTTGCGCAAGCGCCTCGAAAGCCTTCGGGGCTGCACTAAAGAGCAGGAAGACAAAGAAGCAATTCGCTGCGGCCAGCAATTTCACATTCCGTTAAAGTCACTCTCGAAGCGTCAATTGTCGATCCTAGTGGCCGGGCAGGGGACGACGCTTGGATGTGCCGTCGAAGGCTATGTCGCCGCCAAGAATGATCGGCAAACCTTCCCTGCCCGCGCGCTCCTGCATGATCCGAATGGCAGAGGGGTGGACTCCGATTTGGCCAGTGGCACGGCTGATCTGCTCGGAACAAACGAATCGAAGACGACCTGCGATTTTAACGGTAACTTTGCTCTTTGCCCGCCCCGCAACTAAGGCCAACTTTTGCTCGCCATGGCAGACGCTCAACCGCCGCCCGTTTTAGTTGCGCAGGGAATCGGCCACATCTCACGCAATTTTCTGCGCGAGGTCGGCGGCGTGTTCTGGTTCATCGTAAACACGTTCGAGGAAATGTTCGAACGCATCCAACAGGGGCGGGTGCCGTTTCGCGCCACCAGTTTTTTTCGGCATAGTCAACGCGCCGGTGTCGATTCCGTGCCACTGGTGGGCCTGGTGTCATTTTTCCTCGGACTGACAATGACGTTGCTCACCGGCTACCAATTACAACGCTTCGGAACAGAACGGTTGATCCCTGGCTTGGTGGCAATCGGTTTTACGCGTGAACTAGGCCCACTTCTCACCGGCATTATGGTGGCGGCGCGGATCGGTGCTGCGTTCACGGCCGAGCTCGGCACCATGCAAGTTTCCGAGGAAGTCGAAGCGATCGAATCCATGGGTATCGGCCCGCTGCGTTTCCTTGTTGCGCCGCGGATGCTCGCCTTGATTCTCTTGATGCCGTGTCTCTCCACGGCTTCGAACATCGCCGCGATACTTGCAAGCAGCCTGATTTGCAAAGCCTATTTCAGTATCGCGTTTCCATATTTTCTCGATCTCGTAAAAGATTCGTTGCTCATTCGCGACATCATCACCGGGATCTTCAAGAGTTTCCTGTTTGGCCTGCTCATTGCGGCTATTGCCTGTTACCGGGGATTGACCGTGAAAGGCGGTGCAGCGGGCGTGGGCATCTCCACAACGTCCAGCGTCGTGACGGCGATCACCGCCGTGATCGGCTTCGATACGCTATACAACGTTATCTACACGACGTTTTATCCAACATGACGACGCCCAAGCACATGGTCGAGTTACGCGACGTGTGCATGCAATTTGAAGAAAACAAAGTCCTCGACGGCTTTTCGCTCAACGTGGAGCCGCAGGAGCGTTTGGTGATCATGGGCCAGAGCGGCAGTGGCAAGAGCACAATTTTGCGGTTGATTCTCGGCACGCTTCGCCCCAATGCCGGTTCCATTTTTTTCAAGCGCTTTGAAATCACGGGGCTCCAGCGGCGGAAACTTCAGGCCGTCCGGCAGCATATGGGCATGGTATACCAATATTCGGCGCTGCTCAGTTCTCGTAACGTGCGCGAAAACGTTGCCCTCCCCCTCGAAGAGCTTACGGACAAATCGCGTGATGAGATTGACAAAATCGTCGATGAAAAATTGGAGCTTGTCGGCATGAAGGATTCCAAAGACCTCTTGCCGGAGGAACTCAGTGGCGGCATGCGGAAACGCGTCGCCCTTGCGCGCGCTCTGGTGCTCGAGCCGGAGTTGATGCTTCTTGACGAGCCGTCAGCCGGTCTTGACCCGGTCATCGCCTCCGTCATCGACGAATTAATTATCAGCCTGAGTGATACAGCGAAGGTCACATCCATCACCGTCACGCACGAAATGGACAGCGCCTTTCGCATCGGCACGCGAATGGCTATGTTGTATCAGGGAAAAATCATTGAAGAAGCCGAACCTGAAAAATTCAAACAATCCAAAAATCCGGTGGTCGCTCAGTTTTTGAGCGGCAGTACTGAAGGTCCCATTCTGGAAGGCAGCCTCGATGCAATTACAAAGAAATGAAATCATGACTGGCCTGCTGGTGATCGGCACGATCGCCGTGGTCGCATTCCTTTTGGTTTTGCTCGGTGCGCCGGGATTGTTCCGCCCGCTTGTGACGTACAAGATTTACTTCGATAACGCTGCGGGAATCAAACAGGGCGCGCCGGTGATGCTGGCCGGTCGCAACATTGGTCAGGTGCAAAAATTGTATTCGCCCGTCTCGCCCAAAGAAGAAAAGCAGGCGGAAGCAGCGGCCACAACCATTAATCAGCCGGAAGCGAATGCGAGTCCCAGCCCGACTACCACGCCTAGCAAACCAAGATTCGAAGTGCGCGTGGACGTGCAGGTGGACAAGAACGCCAAGGTGTATCGGGATGCCAAGACCCGCATGATGCAGCTTGGATTACTGGGCGACATGGCGATCGATATTACGCAGGGGACCGAAGCCTCCGGCCGCGCAAAGGATGGCGAGATATTCGCTGGAGAACGCACTCCCGACCTAGGCGAAGCGGCAGCGAAGATGCTGGAAGTGATCAAACCTGTCGCAGCCGAAGCGACTAACACCATGAAGGATCTCCAGCAGACGGCGCAAAATCTTAACCGTCTCACCGACGAAAATTCCGAGCTAACCCTTGCTCTCAGCCAGTTCAAAACGTTCGGCGAACATATGTCCGGTCTGACTGCGCCGGACAGCGCCCTTTCGCATTCGCTCACAAACATCGAGAAAATCAGCACCAGCCTTACGGAGAACGACAACATCGAGGTGACGCTGCGAAACCTGCGCAACTCGTCAGAGAAATTAAAGGTGGCGACCACCGAGCTCGAGCCCGCCGGTACAAACATCAAGCAATTTAGCGAGACGATAAAAACTCAGCCGTGGCGTTTAATCTGGCCCTCGACAAAAAAGTACGCCGAAGCATCCTCAACTCCCGCTCCCGGTCAGGGCACGATCACGGTACGCAAAAGCGCGAAGACCAAACCGCGCCCGCGCGCAACTCCCACACGCACGAGCAGCCGGTAGGGTAGCGCACTGCTTGCTCTAACGATCAGCGCTTGTTGGGACGCCGCCTCGCGGGTCCTCTGCGCTCGGGCGCCGAGAGCGCACTGATCGTCACGTAGTATCCGTCCGGATCCGGGAGTGAGAACTCCATAGTTCCAGTGTTCGGGTTCACGTGGGGCTCGTCCTCGAATCGGGTGACGAGAGCGCGTGCCCTCTTCAGGGCTTTGTCGAAATCGTCGACGCGGAAGAACAAGAGGAGGCCTTTGCCAGGTGACGCATCGTCCGGGCTTATCAGGGAGGGATGCTCGTGCACGCCCCACTGGTGGAGGCAAAGCAACACAGTTCCATCCGTATCGACGATTTGACCCCAGTAGACATGGGCCGGAGCCGTCTCGGGCTGGCCGAATAGCGACTGGTACCATTTGAAGCTAGCGGCAACGTCGCGTACGCCGATGATCGTCCACGTGCGTTTCATCGCATTTGCGGTGTCGGCCTAACCCCGCCACACTGAGGGGCGCGAGCGGAGCGAGTGTCCCGCTCTAGTGTGTGGTTAGGCGTCTTGTGCCTGAGTCTTGTCGATCTGTAGAAACTCAACCGGTGCCCCATTGTCTTCGATGAATGCGACGGTGACGCCTGGGCTGGGGCTATTTGGTGCGATGATCACCTTCTTGTCCTTGAGTTCTTGCTCAAGATCGTCGACCTCAAAGGCCACATGAGGCATGGTCTTGACGAGCTCCGGATACGGCGCATCCGGTTCGTACCTCATCCACTCGATGTGGTAGAGACTTTCCTTGTAACCACTCACATAAATTTTCAAGTGCTTCAGATGCACTTCGCCCTCTCTTTTTTCAGTGGTCGGAATTCCGAGATGATGGTACTTCCTCATTTCGAACACTCGCCTGAAGGGCTATTGAAAACATCTAACGAGGTTTATATAGAAGCTTTCAGCTTAATTCCATCATAGACCTAAAAACCGCCGGCGTACACACGCGAACGATCTCGGCAAAGCAGAATCTAGCTAAGGCCCGTAGCTCTTGGTGAATTTCTTCCGCGATTCTGTCTCGGGTTCAGCTGAACTGATCGGGGCCGATGGTTGCGCCTCGGCTGGGGACGATTGTTCTGCGGATTCTGGTTGCGGCGTCGGTGCTGCGGCTTCCGGCGCCTCAGGCTGCGCGGCGCCCTTGGGCTGTTCCTTCGCAATCTCTACATATGCCATTTGCAAATTGGAAAGCGCGTTGCTCAACACTTTTGTCTCTTCGTTCGTCAGGTTGCCGCGCGTTTTTTCCTGAATCATGGCGAGTTGATCGATGAACATTCTGGCCAAATCGAGGTTCACTTCGGGTTCGCCGCTCTTTGGATTCGGAATTTGGCCAAGAAACAGCGCGGCGTTTTGCGCATGCATGATGACAAATTCAATGAAGCGCTGCGAAAGCTCGCCGCTTAGTGTGGTTTTTTGGACTTCAGCCATAGAAGAAAGTGATGAGTGATGAGTGACGAATGATCAGTTGAACCAGTATATCATGGACGGGTTCTCTCGTCACCCGCCTGCCCGTCGTAGCCCCAGTCTCGCCGCTCTATCCGAAGGCGGCTCACTTTTTCTCTGGAGGTCGCACCGTTGCTAAAACGTACGGTTGATCACGAAAATATTTTGCCGCCACTAGCTTAATATGCTCAGGCGTCACCGCGTTCACATCGTGCTCGAGTCGCTTGTAGAAATCGAAGCCGAGTCCGTAGAGCTCGTCCAGCGCGCAATGATAGCCAAACGCCTCATTGCTTTGATTGGCAATCTCCTGTTGACCAATCAGTTTCTTTTTCGCCCGGGCTAGTTCTTCGGGGGTGAGCCCATCATTTGCCAGCTTGTAGATTTCATCCAGTAACGCGGTCTTCACCGGCTCGATCTTCTGCGGATCGGTGCCGAGATAAAATGCGAAAAGTCCCGGCACCAGACCCTGCATCTGGCTGGCGCCGACATAATAAGCCCAACCCGGATCCCGAATGCGGATGAAAAAACGCGATCCTAAATCGCTGCTGGCTTCATCGATCAATTCCAGGGCGTAACGATCAGGGCTCAACAAACTCGCGCCGCGAAACCCGACCATGAGCACGCCTTGCGCTTTGTCTTTGCGGCTCTCGACGGTTTCCGGTTTGCCCAGAGGCGTCGAAGGTTTTGCATCCGTGAGTGCGAGCGCGCCGGGCTTCATTTTTGCAAGCGCTTCCTCGACGAGCTGCTTTACTTCGGCCGCTTTGACATCGCCAAAGACGAAAATCACACCATTTTTTGCGGCGACGTAACGATCACGAAAGTCGATCAAATCTTTTTGCGTTAATCGCTGAACAGAATCAATGGAGCCGTTCGTCCGCAGCGCGTACGGATGCTGCGCAAACAGCGCCTGCCGCATGATGTTGCGGGCGACCGCGGCCAGCTGCTCTTCCTCCTGTTGGATCGCGGCGATCTGGATTTCCCTTTCACGCGCGATCGCTTTTTCGGGAAAGGTTGCGTTGAGCAGCACATCCGAGAGCAGGCCCACACCCAATTTCACGTCGGGCTTCATGACATCGACCGACACGCTAAAGCTGTTGTTACCGGCCTCGCCCGAAATCGAACCGCCTACTGCTTCAATCTCGTTGGCGATTTGCTCGGCAGTGCGCGTTTTGGTTCCTTTCAACAACACCTTGGCCATCAAACGAGTGACGCCATTTGTCTGCGGCGTCTCGGCCAAAAGACCGCCGCGAAAGACCGCGCCCATCGCCACGATTGGCAGGCGAGGATCTTCACGCACGAGGAGTCGGAATCCATTCGAGAGTTCAAATTTTTGAATCTCGCCCGCGGCGGTTGGTTTGGCGGTTTCAGTTTTCCCAGTCAGCGAGCCCTTTGGATTCAACGAGATGACGGTGAGATTATTCTCCGTCAGGTAAGTTGCCGCGACGCGTTTAATGTCATCGAGCGTGACCTTCTGAACAGCATCGAGATAATGCCGGCTGAAATTCAGATCGCGCGTAAGCAACCAGTTCGAGCCGATGTCCGAGGCTTGGCCGCGCATGGTCGTGAGCGCGCCGAGATGATGACTCAGTGTCATCTTCTTCGCCTTTTTCAATTCATCCGCAGTGACTCCGGCCGATTTCGCCTCATCAACAATGCGCAACGCCAGTTGCTCTGCTGGTTCGCGTTTCTTCGGATCGACAGTGGCGTCGATCCCAAATAACCCGGGATCGCCCGGCGTGTAAGAAAATGCGGAGATGCTAAATGCCAAACCGGCTTCTTCGCGCACGCGCCGGTACAAGCGCGAGCTGCGCCCGTCGCCGAGAATGGTCGAGAGCAGATCGAGCGCGGGCACGTCCGGATTCGTGACCTCCGGGATGTGCCAGGCGAGCGAAAGGTGCGTCAATTCCGTGGAAAATTCCTGGTGCACTTCGCGCCGGCCAAGTTGCGGCGGTTCCGCAGGAACAAATACCGGCTTCAGCGATTTTTCCGGATAAGACTTGAACGCCTCGGCGAGTTGTTGCCGCACCTTTTCGGCATCGACATCCCCGACGACAACGAAGGTAAGATTGTTGGGGACGTATCGCGTCTTGTAATACTGCACCACCTGTTCTTGCGTCAGCTGATTGTAAATCTCGAGTTCGCCGATGACTGGGAAGCGATAGGGATGCTGCTGGTAAGCCGTTGCGAAAAGGAGCAGCCCCGCCATCCGATCAGGATCATCCATCCCCATGGCAAACTCGCGCCGGATGACTTCCTGTTCTTTCTGATATTCTTCCGGCGGCAAAGTCGAATTCATCGTCGCGTCCGCCAGAATGTCGAGAGCGGTGGCCACGCCGTCTTTCGGCACGTCGATCCAAAAAACGGTGCGATCGAACGACGTGTAAGCGTTGATGTAGCCGCCTACGTCTTGGATTTTTTGCGCGATCTCATTTTTCCCTCGGGTCTTGGTTCCCTTGAACAGCATGTGCTCGAGAATGTGCGACAACCCTGCGCCGAGGTGCTGGTCTTCGTAGATGCTTCCCGTGGCGCACCACGCCTGCACGCTAGCAACGGCCGCGCTGCGATCCTCCTGAACGATGATCGTCAGCCCGTTTGGCAGAATCCATTTCTGCGCCGTGCTTGGCGGAAAGGCGATGACGCCGGAACGCTCGGCTGGTGCAGCTTTCAAGTTGCCCATGCAAAGTAATAGAGCCGCTGGCAGAAACTTCGCTAGTAGTACGCGATACATTATTGATCGGATTTGCACATCAATCCCGGCGATCAGCGATCGTTGATCAGATGACTGATAACCGACAGCCAAGGTGAAATTCCGTTCAACCTTTCACCTTTTTACCATTTACTTGCGTGATGTCGCGGGCTTTGGCGCCGGCAAGTGCGCCGGCCGTTTTACAGTCGTTGGCGTTTCCGGGGCGAACGGTTTTACAAAAGCTTCTCTGAAATCATAGACATTTTTGAAATCTTCAATCGAATCCTCCTCGGTTTTTCCGAATACGCCGGCACCGATCAGATTAAAGACAATGTTCCCAATGTCCTCGCACGAACGCACTCCCCAGTTATCGAAGACGGTGATCACCATTGGTCCGAATTCCTTCAGTGCGTACCGCCGCACGCCGTCGAGCAATTCCGGGCCGGTCACGTGGCGCACGCTAGCGCCCTTGAGTTTCTTCTGCTGCTTTGTCGTAAAATCGAGCGCGTCGCGCAAAAAAACGTAGACGTCCCGTTGATAACGCGGATCGCTTGCAATAATCGAATCGAGAGCCTCGGCAAACCCAATCTTTTGCATCAAGAGAAATGCGCGTTCATAACGCGCTGCGTTGAAAGCTAATCGCTAAAGCCCGACAGGGCAACTGTTGGCCAAATGTTCATTCGTGTGGGCGGTCAATTTTCGAGCTGGTCCTCCAGCGCATCGACGTACACCGTGAGTGGATCGCGTCGCTTTGATATCGAGGGCTGCGATTGATCGATGGCTTTGAGATAATCGGTGAAATTGCCGCTGCCGTTCTTCATTTGAGTCGCTTCGAACCAGTTCATGTAATCGTCAATGTCGCTCATCCGGGAGGCCAGTTGCTTGTGAGTGGTCTCCAAACGCGACAAACGCTTCACGATGCCTCTCCTCTTACCGCGGGCAAGCAGTGCGGCGATTTCGCCGTATTCACGCGCGATTGGACGCAAAACCGGATTCGCTTGAACAACAAACACGAGCAGCTCATGGCTAAGATTATTCAGCGCCATCTTTTCATTTGCAGAAGGCTTGCGCTTGGCGAGTTCGGCCACACTGGTCAGCTTGGGCGGCCGATTCGCTTCGGAAGCTTTCACCTGCAACAGTTCACCAAGACGCCGCTCGCTTTCGGCAAACGTGAGTAACTGGTAAGCCTGGAAGTTTCTCAACTGATGCAAGCTTGATTGCCACGTTTCCTCCGCATCAGAACGCAGGAGCGGAAACTGCGCCTTCAAATCCGTTAGCGGATCGTTTGAGGCGTCAGACAGACGACCGATGTATTGCGCCAGGCGCGCAGCACCGTCCTTTGGCTCAAGCAGCATTTGCACAAGTGCAAGCGAGTACGCTCGGTACAGCACTCGCCCCGCCGAATCGAGAATTGCGGGGCGTTGCTGGAGAAATTTCTCCAGTGTCGGTGTGTTCCCCGTCGCGGTAAGGGCTTCGACTAACTGTCCCCGATCATGTCCGGGCGCCAGCGCCAGAGTGCCGTCGATCAACCAATCCGGCGGTTCGATAAACGCAGTGCCGGCGGCGAGTTGCGGTCGCTTTCGATAAATCATTTCCAGCAAGATCGCGCGGAGCAGTTCACGTTCGACCAAGGAGACATCGAGATCTTGCGAGAAGGTCACATCAAGCTGCAGCTTGAGTCCGAACCCAGTCTGGCTGAATCGCAACTCAGCAGCTGCCAGTTCCGGAAGGTTTGCCTGCTGCGGTTGCAAATTTAGCACGATAGGGACTGTCCAGTTGTCGCGCTGCCGCAATAGCGCGAGAAGATTCGCTTTCGTTCGTTCTGCGGCATCGGAGACCGCGCCGCGCAGCACCGCATCAGCTCCGAAAACGATAAATTGGCGCGATGGACTCACACTCCGCTCTTGCGGCGCGGCACAAAACATGTGCGGAGCGAACACGACGCAAATGAGAAACGCAGCACGCTTCATGGCGATTAAGGCGCGATGATAAGCCCGATCGCTAGGCGCTAAAAGCAAAGAATCTATGCGAAACCCCCAGTCGGTTGAGAGTTTCTAATTACACGTATCCCACTGCGCATCCGCGACAGGGTTCAGCGACGAATCAAAGGTACGTCAGTCCCAAGGTTCAAAACCGGTGGCTGTCCTCCGGTCGGGGACAACCTCGATTACTTTGGGGCAGCGCTATGACAGGGATATTAAAAAGGGAGGAAATACGTAATGAAAACCAAACGATTATTTCTGATAAGTTGCTGCGCCGCAGCGGCGTTGATTGCATCACCAGCATTTGGCGAGAAGCACAAAAAGTCCATGGGTACCTCTGCGTCAAAGCCGCAGCGAATGGCTGCACGGACAACACAGGTAACCCCTAGAGCGGGCCATGCTACTCGGCAGATGGCGCCGATGTATAGCCGAGGCAGCAGCGCGCAGTTCAGCGGCACCCGTCGCTACGCGTCTACGCGTTATTACAGTGGCAGCCGCTATGCCGGGACTCAGTATTACGGCAATAATGGGTATAATGGGTACTACGGCGGCACTCGCTATTACTATGGCGGCGGCGGGGGCTATCCGTATTCCGGCTACTATTCAGGCTGGCCTTACGGATCGTATAGCTACTATCCATATTCGTACTACGGGGGTTATCCGTATAGCAGCTATTCGTACTACGGCGGAGGCTATGGCTATGACGCTGGAACCGTTGCAGCAGTCCAGCGCCGTTTGGGTGAGTTTGGCTTCTATAGTGGTGTGGTTGATGGAGTAATGGGACCACGAACCCGAGCCGCCATCGCTGCTTTTGAAAGCACCAATGGGATGGTTATCGACGGGATGATCAGTGGACGTCTTCTCAACCGAATGGGCTTGGGCTAATTCAAAAACCGATTACTGAATCGGTTTGATTTGAACCGGCGGACTCGCATGGCAAACGGGCGAGCCGCCGGTTTCAATTAATTCTTTGGCACAGTAAAAATAAACCGAGACTTTGCGTCGCGTACGGTGTCTAATGGTGTACAAACTTTACGAATTATGAATCATCCCAAAATTGTATTTTTGTTTGGTTGCCTTGTTGCGTTAATGCTCAGTGCACCAGTTCTCAATGCTGCGCCGCGCGGTGGCGGCGGTGGCGGCCATCATTTCGCTGCAGGTGGCGGGCGTCCTGGAATGGCCGCGCGTCCCGGAATGGGCGCTTGGGGAGGCCAGCGCTGGGCTGGCGGCAACTGGCGTGGCGGAAACGGGGGCAGCAACTGGCAAGGCAGAAACTGGGGCCGTGGTGGCAACTGGGGTCACGGCGGCAATTGGGGCCATGGCGGCAATTGGCACGGTGGAAACTGGCACAACGGGCATCATCATGGTCATAATAATGTAATCTTCATCGGTTCCTTCGGCTTTCCGTGGTGGTGGGGTTGGGGCTGGGGCGCCGGCTGGGACTGGGGATATCCCTATTATGGTTACCCGTACGGCTACGGCTCCTACGGCTACGGCGACCCGTACGGTTACGGTTATGGCTACGGCTATGGGGGAAACCAATACGGCGGCGACTACGGCAATGGCAATGGCAATGGCAACGGTCAATATGGCCAGGCCACTCACTCCAGAGTCGCCGAGCTGCAGCGCCGACTCGCACGCGCCGGTTATTATCATGGCTCGGTCGACGGCGTTTTGGGCCCGCAGACGCGTCGAGCAATCCGCGCCTACGAGCGCGACCACGGATACGCAAGCAACTGATCCAGTCTGTTTCAATAACCGCTAAGACTGGCGGGCGAATAGTACACACTTTCGGCGATTGGCCGGCGGAGTTCGCAGGGGCAATGGGCGAGCCGCCGGTCTTCGATTTTATACTGCAGCTGTGCCGGCAGACCGTTCGAGCAATGCTGCTAGCCAATCAGGTGCTTTAATGTCCAGGTGGCGCTGTAAAACGTCGCGAATGAAACAGTCAAAATCGCCGCCGCAATCGGTGCACAATTTCTCCATCGTGTGTGCGCCGAGCATGCGGTAACTCTCGAACTGCGACTCTGAGAAGAATTGGTCGGCCGTGCTCTCGTGGGGAAAAGTGGCGCTCCTCTTGAAGTATTCGAAAATATCGCGCGGCTCATTTCCGTAACAGGCAGGTTTGATATAGATGAGAATGCCGTCAGGAGCGTTTGGCCCGTCGAGAACCGAGTAACAAATCCGTCCGATCGCACAGTTCCGTCCTTTTTGACTCTGCGCTACATCGCAACCGCGCGGGAAAATATCAATTTGGTCGAACTCGATCGAAATGCCGAAGTCGATTCGTATTTTCCGGACGGCCTCTCCAAGATCGGCGAACGAGCACTGCGGGTCCTCGCCGGCATCGATCACAACGATATAGTGGCAACGGCGAAGCACCATCTCATACAGCCCAAGGTTTTCGAAGTGGCCGCCATCGGAGAGATAAACATATGGGCTGGTGTCGTTCGTCAGGCCAAAAGCTTCATCGATAATCGGCTGTACACTGCTCTCCGGATATCCAAGCTGGAAGGTATGATCGCCTGCCTTTCCCGGGTTTCCCAGCCACGCGCCGAGCCGCACGTTGAGCAAGGTGAGGATAAAAGTAACCAATGGCGACGAGTGATAGCCCATGTTCGGACTGGCGGCAGCGCCGGAGATAGTGATGGCACTTCCGAGCGAGATGCCTTTCGGGCCACCGTACACTGTCCCATCGGGGCCCGCCGCGGGACGGTAGCCTGGGTCCATCGCTGAGGAGCCGCAGTGCAACGGAGTGACGGTGAAGCTCTGTGCCTTGCGCTCCTGCCAACCAAGCTTTTCGCCTGAGACCAGGTTGAGCGCGATATTTGCAACAGGCATCAGCTTGCCGTGAAATTTCTCCGGCATCCAAAGCTCGCGCATCTTGATATTGTCGTTCTCATCGAAACCGGTAAAGGGATTTGGTTTTCGATCCGAATTGGAAGCGCCCAGGTAGGCGCGGATCAACCGGTCCCGATACATTCCATGCAGCGAAAATTTGTTTGCGTTCACCAGTCGCGCCATGACAACGGCGACAAGCATGAGGAGGGACGCTAACGGAAGCACCAGCCACCAGGGCGTATAGAAAATCACATTCAGATATGGCTCGGCCCGGCCTAGGAGGCCGGATATAGAGTTCAGATCTGCCTTGTAACTTAGGGTTACGTGATAGGTCTCAATCAACTTCGCCATGACCGACGTGGTTACCTCGGTAATGAGAATCAACAGCACCGCTGCAAATACCGCCGCCGCGATTGTCGACGCCTTGGACAGGATCAGACCCATCGGACTCGCTGTCGCACGCTCCTTTTCACTACCTGCAACCTTTGGGCTACGACCGCCCAACACCGTGACGAGTGCGGCCAAGCCTCCCGTTGTGATGAACGACCATGTCCATTTAAGCGAGAGCGGTCCGAAAATTACGAGGCCGCTGATCAACAGCCACGCGAGCGCAACTGCGAATAGCCAGCCAGCGGCGCGACCCCACCATTCACGATCTGGATCTTCGGTCCAGCGGCTGGAAATCCCCGCGAAGACCACAATTGCCAAAAAAAACAGCGCCATGAAAAATGGAATGCTCAGGCAGATGTACAACTCCATCTGCATGACCGGCCGCGGAAATAATTTTTGCGCGCCTAACCACAGAATGGCTCCGCCGATTGCGCCCGAGACAATGACAGCAACAAACTCCAACGGCCGAAAGCCGTGAGCCGGGAGCAACGACGTGAGATATGAGATAAGATGCAGCGCCATTCCTAGATAGAGGAACGGCACCCATGTGTGAGGGTCGCCGAACCCGAATAACGGCCAGGCAATCAGAGAACGCCCATAATAATTGAACCATGCCCAGTGCATGGTCATCAGCACTGACGCCAGGAAAAGTGGCAGCAGGCAGAAGCGCACGAATCGCTTTTGATTCCATCGAAGATTGCGCCCGCATGGCAAATTGAACCCCATGTAAGCGACAGCGATCACGACCAGCGCCGCTCCAGTCCAAAATAACGCGTCTGTTCGCGGCGGCGGGTCCACCATGACGATCGAGCTATAAAGCCATGGTAGGGTCAGAAAGGCGGCCAGCAATGGAATGATCACGCTCCAGTTCAACAGAAGGTTGCGCAGATACGTACCAACGAGTGTCCAACTGTCTGCGGAAAACAGCCCGAGCCGCGGCGTAAGATAGTTACTGTAGCTCCGCAGGTTTTGGATCTCTGCCGGTTCCGGATTTGGTCTCGCAGTCTCGCTGGGGCGCGCCAGTTGGTCTGCGACACTGGCCAGACCGTCCTTGGCGCGATGAATCCACGCGCTCAACCAACTGCCAATGTATCCGCCGCCCGAGACCGTAGAAAGATAGTGAAACTTGTCGAGCAAACCGCAGCGCGCGAGCCCCTGCAAAACTCCCAAGCCAAAAGTGGCGCTGCGGATGCCGCCCCCAGATATGCAAAGCGCCGCGCGTTGTTCCTTCAGTCCGTGAACAGCTGCCCAAAACGCCTTTAACCGAATTTCGCGCGCGGTTGAGCCTGGATAATCTGCCGGCAGTGCCCCGTGCAAAGCGACAAACTCCGCTTCCAATACCTCATGCAGCGGCAGCGAAGAATTGCCCGATGAAGTCTCTTTAGCCATGACCGACAAATCCTGAACGCAGTCCCGAGACCTCAGGGTTTATCAAGTTTGCGGCGCTGCGTCAATCGTACTCTAGCTCCGTGCGTTCGCGCTAGTGTTCGTGCTGGATTTTTCAAATTCAAGAGCGAGATATTGCATTCGCGATCTGCGCCCGTAGCTCAGCCGGATAGAGCAACGGATTTCTAATCCGTAGGTCGGAGGTTCGAATCCTCCCGGGCGCGCAGCCTCGGCATTCGGGATCATTGATCTCGGCTACTGAATCACGCGGGAATGTTTTCGCGTGCGTAGCGAAGTGCGCGCGCCATCCAGACGAGTTCGTCCAGGAATTTTGCCACACGACGCCCGTAAGCTGGATCGGTGATTTTTCCGGTCGCCGGATCGAACAGTTTGCCAGCGGTACCGAAGTAGACATCCCAAAAAATCGTAACCAACCCGAGTTCACGCAGGACCGGGAGCAAGCTCTCGATCATACGCGCGCCGCCGAATGGTCCGGCCGATACGCCGCAGACGCCGACGGCTTTGTGGATATATTCTTTCAGGTTTGTATCGAGCAGATGCTTCAGCAGACCGGGGAAACTATGATTGTATTCCGGAACGACGAGTATGAGTCCATCGGAGCGGCTGACCGTGGCTGAAAACTCGCTGTCTTTCAGCGCCTCGCCGGCGTCATCCATGCGAATGGGAATTTTCCGGATATCGATCAGTTCCGTTTCGATATCGCTGCGTTTTGACACTTCGCCGAAAACGAACTTCGCGGCGGGTTCAGTTAAGCGGCCCTGGCGCGGTGTGCCGATAACCACAGGTAGAAAAACAGGTCGAGTGACATCTTGCGTAGCCATGCTTCGATTGGTCGCTACAACCTAAAGAATCTTACAATCAGCGCGCCAGCGAAATTGTTTTGCTTACTCGCTTTGTACTGATGGTCGTCCCGATGGGGAGTTCGGCAGCTGTGATTCGGCGAATCTTGACGAATAGCCGTTTCAGACCGTGCAGCGTGGCGTTGCGATAGACGTATATCGCGCGGTCCGATGAGCTCACAATAATCGTGATCGGCCCTTTCAGTTGTCAGCATCGGGGATCAGGTGGCTCGCCTCATTTTCGACACATCTTGCTTCCGCCGTTTGGTTTTACCTTAGTCCAAGATGTGAATCGCAGGCGAGTGAGATTTTTGCTTCACAACAACGCAGCGCCGCTGATATATAGGTCGAAAGTCTTATAGGCATCCGCGCTGGGTTTATGAAATTTTTTGGTCAACTCTGACCCGATCCAAGTGAACCACCCAAATTCCATGAATCCTAACCATCCAAGAACGCCGGTCTGGCTTCGCTTTATTGCGGCCACAACTTGCCTCGCGTTTTTTGCCAGCTGCGCGACGGCGCCGCAGACCGGACGCGGTCCTGAATATGCGCCCACCGCGAGCATCATGCACGAGGCGCGCTCCGCGAGCGTTCCAGTTGAAACAAGAGCTGCCGATTATCTGCAGGCGGCTTCCATGACCGCTCCATTGCTGGGAAGCGGATCGCAGGAAACGCCAGCCGTGAATACCTACAATTCAGCCTGCGGTGAACTGACGGTTTTGCTGCGCTCCAGTGAAGGCGGACGACTGTGGAACCACCCGGTGACTCTAACAGGGAATAACAGCACTTATCATCTACGGCTTGAACCCGCCAGTCACGCAGTCTGGACACCGAACTATTTCACCTCCTTTGAGCTCGAACAGCAGATCAAAGAAAAACTGATCAGGAAGGAAAACATTCACAAAGGTGTCGGCGGCGCGCTTGTAGGAGTGCGAAAGGTCAATCCACCTGAAAAGTTTGCGCCGCCGAGAGGAATAACGGCCGCAGTGACGGCCACATTAGATTTTCACGGGAAGGACGCCACTCTGGCACTTCGTCGCCCAGCCAAACAACCGACGGCGACTGTCGAAGGAAAAACTCGCCCCCTGGCGGCGAATTTCTCAGCGCCGATGAGCTACTACCAGCCGCCGGGCAATCTGATGTTTGTGGGATTGCTTGGCGGATTCAATGCAACCAAATACCCGGCACCGACTGGGCTCTATTTCATGCAGCCGTATGATCCCGATCGAATCCCTCTGGTATTTGTGCATGGGCTTTTCTCAACGCCGTTCACGTGGGTGCAGACGATCAATGGACTCCAGGCCGACCCCGAGATCCGCAAACATTATCAATTCTGGATATTTGCATACCCGACCGGCAACCCCATCCTCTATTCGGCACTGCGGTTACGGGAAGAATTGGCCAAGGCCGATCAACTGTACCCCAACCACAAGCCTTACATTGTGGTCGGCCACAGCATGGGCGGCATGCTGACTCATGACCAGGTAGTTACGGTCAATGAAGGAATGTGGGACAAAGCTCTGGGGCAAAATGCCAGGAGCTTTTTCAAGGAAAATTCCGGGAATAGTTTGATTGTTCGCGCGACAACGTTTCGCGCGAATCCCCGGATCAAACGTGTTGTCTTTATTTGTACTCCGCACCGCGGGAGCGATCTGGCCAGCAATGGAATCGGAAAAATTGGAATTAGTCTGATTACGCTTCCGACGCGAATGGCAGCAGTCATAATGGACTCGCTCACCGCCGCGGATCTCGCGCAAATCACGGGAAGTTCCAAGCGTCTGCCCAACAGTATCACGGGCCTGAAGCCGACCAATCCGGCGTTGCCGGTAATTAATGGAGCGCCTATCAGCGTTCCCTATCACTCGATCATCGGCGATCGCGGAAGAGGCGATTCACCAAACAGCAGTGATGGCGTCGTGGCTTACTGGAGCTCGCACCTCGATAGTGCCCAATCCGAGCTCATAGTTCCCGGCCCGCACGGTTCCTGCGAACTGCCGCAAACAATTGCCGAGCTTGATCGGATCCTGCGTCTGCATCTTGGAATTAGGAGCACCTCAAAGCCAACGGCGACTGTGGCTCAAGTGGGCCGTTGACCCGCGAGTCTTGTTCAGCAGCAGTTATGAGCTGAGAGCGAATCGAAGCCGTGCGTTCCTCTTCAGCCACCGATCCATCACAACGTTACTGGCTGTAAAAGCTGGAACTGCATCCTGGTTCCAGGATTAACAACTGTTGTCCCGGCGGTATGCCCGTACCGCGCCTGTCGCGCTGTCTGTGGCGGCCCATGCGGTTTTGTCTCAGTCTACTGGCCCGTGTGCAAGCCGCGAATTGGACCTTAGGCTTATATCACGGCGTGGGGCGTAATCCTCCCGCCCCGAGGAGCTCTGATACGAAAAGAGCGCGCGATTCGAGGGAGCCAAACCGTTCGCAAATCTGCCGATCCGACGTATATTTGTTGTTCGCTTTTATGAACGAATTGAACATAGAGAACCTGCATATCGCCGTAAACGGTCAGGAGATTGTTCGCGGGTTGACGCTCCGCGTGCCGCGGGGCGAGGTGCACGCGCTTATGGGCCCAAATGGCTCAGGCAAAAGTACACTGGCCAAAGTGCTCGCTGGCCACCCCGACTATCAGGTTACCGCTGGCAGGGTGTTAATGGATGGAGAGAATCTTCTTGAACTTGAACCGGACGAACGGGCGCGGCGCGGCTTGTTCCTGGCCTTTCAGTATCCGAGCGAAATCCCGGGAGTAACAATTGCTAATTTCCTGCGCGCAGCGTTGCAATCACGTGTGCCGGAAGGCGAAGAACTCGAGGCCACCGATTATTACGCAAAACTTTATGAAAAAATGGAACTGCTCGGCATGGACCGGTCGTTTACGTCCCGGGCAGTCAACGAGGGTTTCTCCGGCGGCGAAAAAAAGCGCGCTGAAATTCTGCAACTGGCCATGCTCGAACCAAAATACGCTGTTCTCGATGAGACTGATAGCGGCCTGGACATCGACGCGCTCAAGACCGTTGCGCACGGAGTCAATTCGTTGCGCGGTCCGGATCTTGGGATATTGTTAATCACGCATTATCAGCGCCTCCTGAACTACATCGTCCCCGATTACGTCCATGTGATGGTAGGAGGGCGAATCGTTAGAAGCGGGCGAAAAGAGCTCGCTCTGGAGCTCGAGGAGAGGGGCTACGATTGGGCGCGGGAGGGGGCGGTTGAACCAGCGTTTAGATAAACAGGGGAAAATACACAATGAAAACCGAAACTTCTGCCGTCAATATTGATAGAAGCAAAGGAGATTTCTTTTATCCGGAAGCTCACGTGCGCGATGCGGGCGCCGGACTGAGCGAGCGGACTGTTCGCTACATATCGGACGTCAAAGAGGACCCAGATTGGGTGCGCGAGTTCCGTTTGCGCGGCTTGAAAACATTTCTGGAAAAACCGCTCCCGACGCACTGGGCGAGCAAGGATCTCGAAGCCATCGATTTCGACAAGATCCGTTACTATCTCTCGCCCGGTACTGAGACGAAACGCAGTTGGGAAGAAGTTCCGGACGACATTAAGCGCACATTTGAGCGGCTTGGCATTCCTGAGCAGGAGCGCAAATTCCTCGCCGGTGTGGAAGCGCAGTTCGACAGCGAAGCAGTCTATTCGAATATCAAGAAAGCCGTTGGCGAACAAGGCGTCATTTTCGTCGGATCGACAGAGGGGCTGAAGAATTATCCGGAAATTTTCCGGAAGTGGTTCGGTAAAGTCATCCCGATCGCCGACAACAAGTTTAGCGCGCTGAATTCCGCTGTGTTCAGCGGTGGCTCATTCATTTACGTTCCGCCAGGTGTGAAAGTGAAGCACCCGCTTCAGGCGTACTTCCGTATCAATGCCGAAAACTTCGGTCAGTTCGAGCGCACCCTCATCATTGCCGATGAAGGCTCGGAAGTGACCTACATGGAGGGCTGCACGGCGCCGAAGTTTAATACGCCAACACTCCACAGCGCTGTGGTGGAACTCGTCGCGCTGAAGGGCGCGAAGATTCAGTACATCACGGTGCAGAACTGGGCTTCCAACGTCTTCAATCTCGTGACCAAACGCGGGCTCGCTCAGGAAAACGCCGAAGTGAAATGGATCGATTGCAACATCGGCTCGCGTCTCACCATGAAATATCCGAGCGTGATTATGAAAGGTCGCAAAGCACGCGGTGAAGTTCTCTCCATCGCGCTCGCCAACGACGGCCAGCACCAGGACACTGGCGCCAAGATGATTCACGCTGCCGATGAAACGACCAGCAACATTATCTCTAAATCGATCTCGATCGGCAAAGGCCGGGCGACTTACCGCGGACTGGTCCACGTGCCAAAGCACCTTAAGAATTGCAAGAACAACACCGAGTGCGACGCGCTTCTCATCAACTCGACGTCGCGAACGGACACGTATCCGGCTATCACCGTGCGCGGCACCGGCAACGCCGTCCAGCACGAAGCCAGCGTCAGCCAGGTAAGCGCGGAGCAAATTTTCTACATGCAACAGCGCGGCCTCAGCGAGGCCCAGGCGATGAGCTTGAGCGTGAACGGTTTTGTCAACGATCTCGTCCGCCAATTTCCGATGGAATACAGCGTCGAGCTCAAGCGGCTGATCGAGCTGGAGATGGAAGGCTCGGTCGGGTAACCGTTTTCGCCATCAAACTTTGCTGTAGCGGCGGTCTCTGACCGCCGTTCTGCTCTGAGGTAATACGATGTTTTCAGTCGCAAATCACGAACTGGTCAAATCCGCGCCAATTCTATCTGGGCCGAACGAGTTGCGCGAATTTCCAGATTGGTTCCGCGACCAGCAACACGCCGCCTGGAAAGAATTCGAAGGGTTGCCGACCCCGACCAGAAAAGATCAGGCCTGGCGATTTTCCAATGTCGCGCTTCTCGATCTGGCGCCGTTCAAAACCAGTGCGCCGCTTTCTGAAGACGACCGTAAAAATGTTTTAAAGTATTCCCGTGGGCTCGACCATTACGCGGCTCGGATGATTTTCGCGAACGATCAACTGATCGAGCGCGACGTGATTTCTGAACATCTGAAACGGCGCGGCGTGATCTTTCAACCACTCGAGCGCGCAATGGTGGAGCACGCCGATCTCTTCCGGAAATATTTCATGTCCACTGAAGCGAGACTCGGTTCGGCTAAGTTCGCCGCGCTGCACAAGGCGCTCGTTTCGTCGGGAACATTCTTGTTCGTGCCGCGCGGGCTCGAGATCAAAGAACCGATCGAAATCTTTCATTGGTTGCGACACGACAATATGTCGATCTTCCCCCATCTGCTCCTCGTCACCGACGAATTGGCGAAAGTCACTGTGATCGAGCATTTCCGCTCGTGTAACCCGACCACGCCGGGCTTCGCCTGTGGTGTGAACGATCTCATCGCCGGTCCGGGCGCGAAAGTGACCTACGTGTGCGCTCAAAACTGGGCGCAAAATGTTATCGCGTTACAAATGAACTCTACCACGGTCGATCACGATGCTTCTGCGATGAGCCTGAATTTGCATTTGGGCGGGAAGTATTCGCGCTTTGAAAGTTTAAGCCGGCTGATCGGCGAAGGTGGCCGAAGCGATTTGCTCGCGGTCGCAGTCGCCAAACACCAGCAGGAATTCGATGCTCGCACATTGCAGGACCACATCTCACCTCACACCGCCAGCGATCTTCTTTACAAAAATGCGCTCGACGATCGCGCTCGCACCACTTTCGGCGGTCTCATCCGCGTAGAACCGCATGCCCATTTCACTGACGCGTATCAAAAAGTTCGCAATCTCCTTTTGAGCGATGATTCCGAAGCCAACTCCATGCCCGGCCTTGAAATTCTCGCCGACAACGTCCGTTGCACCCACGGCGCCACGTCCGGCCAGATCGATGAAGACGAACTCTTCTATCTGCGCACCCGCGGCATTCCGACAAAGGTCGCCCAACGCCTCTTAGTCACCGGCTTCCTGGACGAAGTCATCCGGCGTCTCGATCATCCAGCGATAGCTGAGCATTTGCATCGGCTGATTGAAGAGAAGTTCAACAAGGTCTCAGTGCCGTCGCGGATTTGATTCGGATGTCCGATTCGGACAAAGCGGTTCTTGACCGCGAATATGCAACGCAAACGGCGGCACATTTCGGTGATGCATTACGTCTAATCAATGAGCTCGTCGATTATGGAACGTCGTTGGTCCCTTTGGCGTTCATCAACAGCCCGCGAGATCTCAAAGCAATCTGCATCATATTCGTCCAGCTTCGGCAATTTCTCGTCCATCTTGATGGAGCCGCAATTCTCGCAAGCGCTGGAAATTGTTCGAGTGCGACGCTCCAACGCCGATCCCTTCTCGAGACCGCATTGACGATCGAATGGATCTTGGCGTCAGATACGGACAACAGAGTAAATCATCTGTACGTCGCCAATTTGCGGCGGCGTTGCCAGTGGAATCGAATAACAGTTCCGGGAACACCTGAGGCGACGCGCCATGCCGATGCTTCAAGTCGCTTAGCTCTCACCCCTGAGCAACAGAAAGAGATATCTGACGAAATCGCGCGAACCGATGCATTACTTGCTCGTCCGCCATTCGATGTGATCAACGCGAAATTCGAGCCGCACTATCAACGAAGGGGGTATGATCAGCCTTGGCACGAAGTTTACGGTGTTCGATCAATCCGGAAAATCAGTGACGACTTGGGTCGTTTGAAAGAATACACCTACGTCTACAGTCCTTTCTCAGGTGTGACGCACGGCAGTGATATGTGGAAAAGCATTGAAGTGGGTGAGAAAAACATCGCGATGCAGCCAATTCGTGAGCCTGACCAAATACCTAACGTTGTGCGGCACGCCGTAACGCTCGCGCTGCGAGTCTACGGATTGATTATTAAACATTACGTGCCGGCTGAAGAGCCGCAGTTCAATTTGAAATACCTCACTGAATGGCGCGAGCGCTTCTTGAAACAGTACCACGTGGAAATTTCGCCAAAGGAGGTGATTATTTAATTGGCGTGTCTGTCGCTCGCGCCGTAATTGCAAATTCCCAAGCCATCTCGAAGCGGGCTTACGATACAAATTTGGGCGGCGCTTCATCTCTGAGATGTTGGTTTTGCGCGCGTGGAATCCCTAATGGCGACGGTTCCTTTCGCGGCGCAAGGTTTCGGGATGGAAAATCCGGACGCGCAGCTGCCACAGACTTGCTGCCCGTTTGTTGAGCTGCGGCAATACACGTTGCATCCGAGGAAGCGGGATCGGCTGATCGATCTGTTCGACCGGGAATTTGTCGAATCGCAGGAAGCGCTCGGGATGAAAATCATCGGTCAGTTCCGGGACCTGGATAATCCAAACCGATTTGTCTGGCTGCGAGGTTTTCGTGACATGCCGTCGCGCGCGCAGGCGCTCACGGACTTTTACGGCGGGCCGGTCTGGAAGGCACATCGCGAAGCGGCCAACGCCACCATGATCGATTCCGATAATGTGCTGCTGTTGCATCCGGCAACGCCACCTTCGGGATTCTCGTTTGGAAACAAGGAACGTCCTCGAGCGAGAGCAAACGAGGCCCGGAGCGAACTAATTGTGGCGACGATCTATTATTTTGATGCGCCGGTGGATGCTGATTTCGTTGAGTTTTTCGAGAAAACAGTGAAACCGGAGGTGAGCAGTTCAGGCGCAACGATCCTGGCATATTTCGTAACTGAGCACCAGCGAGAACACTTTTCCCGCGCTGCCGGTGCGCGAAGGCGAAAATGTTTTTGTCTGGTTCGCGCGCTTTAACGACGCGGCGGCATATGAACGTCACATTGCCGCTTTGACCCAGTCCCCGCGTTGGCGCGACCAGATTTCAAAAGAACTCGTGCGACGCCTGAAGCGAGAGCCGGAGATTTTGAAATTATCGCCGACGACGCGCTCGCTTTTGTAAACGGGGCCACAATTTTCGCGCGGCGAAGATCGCTATCAGTTCGACGTTCCCTGCTCGGTATTTAGCTCGAAATTGATTTTTACGTCGTAATGCTCGCCTTTGATTAGGCCCGTCGGCGGCGCGTCAACTTCAGTCACGCGTTTCGCGATTGCCGCTACGGATTCGTTCACGACGACATTTTCGGATGGTTTGATGATTTCGAACTTGGAGACGCGCCCATCTTTCTCGATTCGAACTTTGACGAAAGTCGAGATTTTGTTGCCGGAAGGAACGCTGGTGGTCGGCTGAATCCAGGCGCTGTAAAAACGATCATGCAGCATGTTGCCATACCAGCCGAACTCGGACGCGCTGCTTCCACCACCCACATGGCTGACTTTGCCCGTCGAACTCGGTTTGCCATTGCCGCGTTGAGATTCATTTTTCGCCAGAAGGATTTTCTCATTTTTTCCTGATTCCTCACTCGATCTTGCCGGGCTCTGCTTCGGCTTAGGCGAGGATTTTCGCGTCGCTTTCGTCATCACTGTTTTCTCCGGAGTCGGTTTCGGCGCCGGTTTTGGCGTTGGCTTTAGCTTCGGTGTTGACGTTGCGGCTGGTTTTGGTGCAAGCGTTGGCGTCGGCTTCGGTGTGGATAATTCGATTTCACTCTTCGTCGTTACAACGGGTTTTTCCTCTTTAGCTTCGTCGTCCTTTGGCGGTTTCTGTTGAGCAAGGTGAGCATTACGCTGCGCTGATCGCTCTTCCGCGTTTTCCGATTCGCCGGTCGCGAGATCTTGAGCGGCACCCAACCAAACGATGCTCTCCGGATTTGAGGCCCTGGCTGCCAGACTCCAGCGAATCAGCCCTGCGATCAGTGCAACGTGCGCGACCGCAATCACGACAACGTTTCGCCAGAAACGGCCACTTCTTGCCATTTATTTCGGTTCCGCTCTGGTAGCAATTCCGACCTTCGTGATTCCCGCCCGTTGCACGGCGTCCATTAGCCCGATTAATTTTTGCACAGGCAAATCTCGATCGGGCCGAATCACGATGGCGACATTAGGATTCGTTTGTTGTAACTCGGTCAATTCTGCAGTGAGCTTGTTCAGGTCCGTGACTTGATTGTTAAAGCGAATCCTTTCCGTGCGATCGATCGAGACGGTTTGCACTCGCCCCGGCTTGATTGGCGGATTCGTCGCGCCACTGGATGGGATCACCAGATTCACGCTGCTTTCCAACAGCGGCGTTGTGATCATGAAGATGATGAGCAGCACAAATGCCAGATCCAGCAATGGCGTGACGTTAATCTCGCTGAGAGTGGAGAGACTCTGGCGTTGTGAGTAGCGTCTCATCACGGCTTCTGAATTGGGTGTTGGATGTTGGACGTTGGACGTTGAGTGCTGAAAAAGCTTTTCCACAAACGCCCAACGCTCAACGCCCAACGCTCAACGCCGAAGGAAAGATGGACCCTGATCATCTCCGCAATGCGACCTCACGCGTGCCGTGATCGACATATTTGTGCTCGAACTCGGACGCGAGTTCGGCTGCGAAGTTATCCATCTCCACGATCATCCCGCGAATGCTAGTGACGAGAAAATTGTAACCAAACATCGCTGGAATGGCGACGCACAGTGCGGTCACCGTGGTGATAAGCGCGCCGGACACGCCCGGCGCCATGGAGACGAGGCTGGGCGAACCGGCTTCTGCCACACCAGTGAACGCGTCCATGACGCCCCAAACTGTGCCGAGCAATCCAAGAAAGGGTGAACCGCTCACGGCGGTGGCGAGCAAAATCATCTGCGATTCAAGTGAAAGCGCTGTTTCGCCGACAGCACGTTCCATCGCCGCGTTGACCGCGCCCATTTGCGCCGGCGAAATTTTGTCTGCGATCTCAAGTCGAGCGCGAAACGTATCATCTACCTCAGGCGATCCGAGCAGATGAAATGTCATCTCCTGGCACCCGGCCCGGTACACGTTAAAAACTGGTGACCCGGGAAACCGCGCGTTCTTCTCAAACAGACGCAGCGGTTGTCGATCTTTCCGGAACGCCGCGAGAAAACGCGCATTTTGTTTTCGCGCAAAACGGATCACGCGCAATTTGGTGATCATAATCGACCAACTGAAAATGGATGCGACGGCCAGAAGAGTGAGAACGAGCTTCCCAGCGATCGTCGCGTGGTCGAACGCAAACAGGAGACCGCCGCCTGCCGCTACGATTTCCGGAACAAGCATTCCCGCTTCACCGGACTAAGTAATAACGCCGTTTTGTGGAAACGCCACTAGTCATTTCGACCGAAGCGCAGCGGAGTTACTGTTTAAATAATCCAGAGATGGCTCGACTTAGCTCCACATGACAAAGCCCTTCACGACGACATTCTCCTCGGGAACGTCGGTCGCCTTTTCGCGACGACAATAAATGCGACACCGATGGCAATTAGGAAGGAGGAAAAGAATTGGCCACGCGTGAAGGGACCGATCAACTCCGCGTCTGGTTCGCGGAAATTTTCAATCACGATGCGAAAGATCGCGTAGCAAATAAAGAAAAGTCCCGTTAACACTCCATTAGGCTGGCGGGTGCGAGTCCGCACAAACCACAGAATCGCGAACAAAACAATCCCTTCGAAAAACGCCTCGTACAGCTGGGATGGATGGCGTGCCGAAAGTATTGACCGTAGCGCGTTTTTTACTTCCGATTGGCTGTGCACCGCATTGATGATCGCTTCCGGGGTCGTGAGCGATGGATCAATCTGCGCACAAGCTGCTACACCCCGATTCGCTTCCTGCGGATGATCGAGCAGTTCCTTTGGAAATTGCATTGCCCAGGGAACATTCGCGATGCGCCCATAAAGCTCGCCATTGATGAAGTTCGCGCAGCGCCCAAAGAACAAACCAATCGGCGCAGTAACGACAAGGTTGTCGCCGAGATTCGTCCACGAGATCTTGTGCCGGTGCGCGTAATAGAAGGTGAAAGCCAATAGTCCAAACATTCCGCCGTGGCTCGACATCCCTCCTTCCCAGACGCGCAGGATCGATAGCGGCTCTCGCAACATCTCTGGTTTGTAGAAAAAGACGTAACCAAGACGTCCGCCAACGATGACGCCGAACAGCGCGCAGCCGGTTATGAAGTCGCCCACCAATTGCGGAGACAAATCGGCATACCCGTGCTTCGCCAGCCAGAGGAAAAGGAGGTAACTCGAAACGAAGGCCAGCACGTATGCCAGGCCGTACCACCGCGGCCCGACATTGTCGTAAATCCGAAAAATGATCGGATTCAGACTGTGCACGTAGTAGGCAAACATTTTGCGCGCGATTGTGCGCGACGTTCGCAGATTGCGCAATCAAACTGTAGCCCCTTCGCTCCGCGAAGCGTGCGCGTCGCCCACAATGAAAACGCGCGTCATCCCGAACGAAGTGAGGGACCTCACAAAAGCTGATTGATCACGCAATTGGGATTGCGTGACGCGCATTCGATTGTGAGATCCTTCGCCGTCTGCGCGGCTCAGGATGACCGCGCAGTTTGTTGGCGCGGCGCTTTCAACACTCTTCGCAAAAATGGCGCTGTGCGGCTGACACGATTTTTCGCCACTTGTTCCGGTGTTCCGCAGGCAACTACTTCGCCGCCAGCGTCGCCTGCTTCAGGGCCAAGATCGACAATGTAATCGGCTTCGGCGATCACACTGAGATTGTGTTCGATCACGATCACGGTGTTTCCTTCGTCCACGAGCCGGTGCAGCACGTTGAGCAGCAGTTCGATGTCGGCCATGTGCAGGCCGATCGTGGGTTCCTCGAGCAAGTACAGTGTCGATCCTGGCTTGCGCATTTTTCGAATCCGCTCGTCCGCCGCGCGGCTGACGCCGCGTTTTAGTTGTGTCACCAGCTTGAGCCGTTGCGCTTCGCCGCCACTTAGAGTGGGGCTCGGTTGGCCGAGCTTGAGATAACCAAGTCCGGTATCGACTAACAGCGAAAGCGTTCGCGCAATTTTCGGATGTGCGGAGAAAAATTGCGCACCTTCTTCGATCGTCATTTCCATGACATCGCCGATCGATTTTTCGTTATAGAGAACCTCGAGCGTTTGGGGATTATAGCGGCGGCCGCGGCAGTCTTCGCAAGGCACGTAACTGCTCGGCAGAAAATTCATCTCGAGCTTGATTACGCCCTGCCCCTTGCACGTCTCGCAACGGCCACCTTCGGCATTGAACGAGAATCGGCTGGCGGAATATCCGCGCACGCGCGAGACAGGTAGTTGCGCATAGAGATTCCGAATCTCATCGAACACTTTCACATAGGTGCCTGGCGTCGAGCGCGACGTTTTACCGATCGGCGATTGATCGACTTCGTAAACGGCGGCGATCTGGGGAGCGCACGCTTGCAGCGTGCTGGTTGCCGCATTTTGCGGCAACGAACTTTTTTCCTTTCGCGAATCTTTAGGCCAGAGACGCAATTGGGAAGTTCGTGAAGGCAGAATGCCTTCACCAGCACACGGGACGCGTGCGCTCCCCAGACTCTCGCGAACTGTCGGAAGGATGACGTCGTGCATCAGCGTCGATTTTCCCGAGCCGGAAATCCCAGTGATGACTGAGAAGCGGCCAACGGGAAAGCGGACATCGATTTTTTTCAAATTGTTCGCCCGCGCACTTTTTATCTCGATCCAGTTTTCAACGTCGCGCAAGCCTCGGCGCGATCCCCTGATTGGATGGCAAAGCGGCGATTTCAAGCACCGGGCGGTTTCGGAATTCGGATTTATCGCAATGGTGCGCAGCGTTCCACTCGCCACGACTTGGCCGCCGTGAAGTCCGGCGCGCGGCCCAAGATCGATAATGTGATCGGCACGCCGCATTGTTTCCTCGTCGTGCTCGACAACTATCAGCGAATTGCCTTTGTCTCGCAGCGCGGCGAGCGTTTCGAGCAGTCGCAAGTTGTCACGCGGGTGCAAACCGATGGTGGGCTCGTCCAGGACGTAAAGGACGCCGCGCAGATTCGACCCAAGCTGCGCAGCTAGACGGATTCGCTGGGACTCGCCCCCGCTCAATGTCTTTGCTGAACGCCCCAGCGCGAGATAACCAAGTCCCACCTTTTCCATGAAACACAATCGCTGTTGAATTTCGGGCAAAAGACCGGCTGCGATGGTCTGATGCGTGTCTTTGAATTTTAATTTGTCGATTGTGCGTGCGGCTTCGCTGGCTGAAAGCCTGGTGAATTGATCGATGGTGAATCCTTGCAAGCGGACGTGGCGCGCGACGGCATTTAAACGCGACCCGTGACAACTCGGACACTCACGCGCTTCGCCTTCCTCGATCCACTCCGACTGGCGCTCTGCGGCAAGCTCGTTTTCCAGAACCGATTCACCGTCATGGCCACCGGCAGTTTGAAAATCCTGGTCCCAGATTTCTCCGAATCCACCGCATTCCTCGCACGCGCCGTGAGGCGAATTGAATGAGAACAAACGCGGATCGAGTTCTTCGAACGCGCGGCCACATCCCGGGCAGCTCATCTCAGTGCTTGCTACGGTGAGCCGTTTTCTTGAATCGAGCAGGCGTGCTGTACCACGCCCGATCTCCAGTGCGCGCCGGACAATGTCGCGCGCATCCGCGATTCGCTTCCGATCGATTACGCCTACAACGACGTCGATGGTGTGCTCTTTGAAGCGTTCCAATTTCCGGAATTTCGATACCGGAACCAATCGCCCATCGATATAAAGCGTATCCAATCTCTGGCGTTCTGCCCAGCGGGCGACGTCGGTGTGAAACCCTTTGCGCGCTTTCACCAGCGGTGCGAGAACCTTCAATGGCTCGGTTTTCGCGACCGCTTGAATCTGTTTCACGATCGACACCACGCTCTGGTTTGTGACCGGTAAATCGCAGTCTGGACAAAACTGTGTTCCGGTCTTTGCAAACAAGAGCCGAAGAAAATGGTAAACCTCGGTGACCGTCGCGACGGTCGATTTGCCTCCGCCGCGCGTGACTCGCTGCTCAATCGCCACGCTGGGCGGCAATCCGCTCACCAGATCCACATCCGGTTTTTCAAGTTGTTCGACGAATTGCCGCGCATAAGGCGACATGCTGTCGAGAAAGCGCCGTTGTCCTTCGGCAAACAAGATGTCGAACGCGAGTGTCGATTTTCCCGATCCGCTCAAACCGGTGATGACCACCAGCTGCTCCCGCGGAATCTTAACGTCGATATTCTTGAGGTTGTGCTCACGAGCACCGTGAACGTGGATGGCACCGGCTCCATTCACCCGAAAACGGGGGGTTTCCTCAGCAGCTCGCGCTAATTCAACCCTGTCATCCTCAGCGTACGCGAAGGACCTCTCCAACTCGCGCGATGTTTTGCGAGGTCCCTCGCCGTCTTCGCGGCTCGGGATGACATGCAACGGCTTGAGAGATTTTGAGAGAATCCGTCGTAAGAATTGTCCCGTATGGGAATTTTCAACTTTGGCAATTTGCTCAGGCGTTCCCACGGCGCCCACTTCACCGCCCTCATCGCCAGCTTCCGGACCGAGATCGACGATCCAATCCGCGCACTTGATCACTTCCAGATTGTGCTCGATCACGATCAGCGAGTGACCGGCATCGGCCAGTCGCTGGAAAACCTCCAACAGCCTCGCGACGTCATCGAAATGCAAACCGGTCGTAGGCTCGTCGAAGATGAAAAGATTGCCGACTGCATCCCCATTTGGGCGTTGGATGTTTTCTGCCTCAGCCAAATGCCCAACCAACTTTAGCCGCTGCGATTCTCCGCCGGAAAGCGTGCTGAGTGGTTGACCGAGTCGCAGATAACCAAGCCCAACTTCTTCAAGCACCTTGAGTCCGTCGGAAATCTCCGTCGCGCGTTCGAGCTTCAGTGTCTGGTCGCTAATCTGTGCAAAAAACTGAATCGCTTCGCTGACCGTCAACTTGAGAATGTCGTCAATGGATCTGTTGTGCAGGCGCACTTTCAACACATGCGATTGAAACCGTTTGCCTTCGCATTCCGCGCAGCGCACGAAAAGATCGCTCAAAAATTGCATCTCAATCTTTTCATAGCCGATGCCCGAGCAACGCTCGCACCGCCCGCTGCCGGAGTTGAACGAAAAGGCGCTTGCGGTAAGTCCCTGCGCCATCGCTTCCGGTTGCGCCGCGAACAATTCACGGACCCGATCAAACAAACCCAGATAAAGAATCGGAGTTGAACGCGGAGTGCGCGCCAGCGGGGCCTGATCGACCATCACTACGTCACCAATCCGATCCGCTCCGGTAACCGACTTGCAGATGCCGGGCTCTTGATTTGACGATTGCCCCTTCGCACGAAGGAGATTTCGGTAAAGCACATCGTGAACGAGGGTGGACTTGCCAGAACCCGAGACGCCGGTAACGCACGTGAAGACCCCGAGTGGCAGCGCAACGTCAATGTTCTTCAAATTGTGTTCGCGCGCTCCGGTAATCTTGACAGATGACGAGCAGCGTCGCCGCGATTTCGGGATCGGAATGGACTTCGTCCCAGTGAGGTAGTCACGCGTGAGCGATGGAGACGCCGCGCCCTCGCGCGGGTTTCCCGACATTCTGCGGCGCGAGGGCGCGCCGTCTCCATTCAGAAAATCCTGCAACGCTCCGTTCCAGACCAACTCGCCGCCGTGTTCGCCGCGGCTCGGACCGAGATCGATCAAATTATCCGCGGCGCGAATGATTTGTTCCTCGTGCTCGACGACAAGCAACGTATTGCCTTTGTCGCGCAAATTATGCATCACGCGCACGAGCTGCCCTACATCGCGCGGGTGCAACCCGATGCTTGGTTCATCCATGACAAAGAGCGTGTTTACCAGAGACGCGCCAAGGCATGTCGTGAGGTTCACGCGCTGGACTTCGCCGCCGCTCAACGTGCGCGTTGATCGATCGAGCGTGAGATAGCCTACGCCGACCTCGCAAAGATAATTCAGGCGCGCGCAGATTTCGTCACGCAACATCCCGGCGGTCTTGTCGCCGCTGGCGATTTTCAGATTGCGGAGAAAATCATGCGCATTGGAAATTGAAACCGCCTGGAATTCGGGGAGGGTTAAACAGGGAGGGGAGGTTTCCAATCCGCCCTTTTGGGACGGCGGCCTAGAGACCGCCGCTCCTTGAATCTTGTAGTTGAGTGCCTCCGGCTGATAGCGGCCGCCCTTGCATTTGGGACAGGTAACGTAGGCGCGATAGCGGCTGAGCAAAACGCGTACATGCATTTTGTAAGTCTTACTCTCGAGCCAGCGAAAGAACCCGCGGACGCCGTACCACCGATCGTATTCGTAATCTTCTTCGGTGTATCCGCCTGATCGCTTTTCGCCTTCGATCACGAAATCCTGATCAGGCTTGGGCAATTCCTCGAACGGAACATTGATGTCGATGTCCTCGCGCGCGCATGCCCGAAGCAAGTCCTTCTGTGATTCGCCGAACTCAGCGCCGCGAAAAACGCGGACGACGCCTTGTTTGATGCTCAGGCTCCGGTTTGGGATCGCCTTATTCAGGTCGATAGCAATCGTGCGCCCAAAACCACGGCATTCCGGACACGCGCCCAGCGGGTTGTTAAAACTAAACAGGCCCGGCGTGGGCGGCCGAATGTCCAAATCGCAATAGGCACAATGCCAGCCCGTGGAGAAAGGGAATTCGTGATAAGTGATCGGTGAGCCGTGATCAGTTGGGCGTTCGATGTCGGACGTTGGACGTTGGGCGTTTTCTGAAATCGAAATGATGTTGATTTTTCCTTTGCCGAAACGCAGCGCCGTTTCGATTGCCTCGACTAATCGCGGCCGATTTTCGTCAGTGATCGCGGTGCGATCCTGAATCACCTGAACACGCGCACCGAGACGTTTGATTTTGGGCTCGTCGTCCACGCGAACGACCTGATTGTCAACCCAAACACGCAGATAACCTTGCTGTTGGAGGAAATCGAAAAACTTCCGCGGCTCTGTTTTCGCCGGGACAGCGACCCAGAACGTGATGAGGATGGTTGCCGATTTACCATTGTTGTCATCCTGAGCGGAGCGCAGCGCAGTCGAAGGATCTCTGGAAATTCTTTTGTCCTCTGAAATATCGAGAGATTCCTCGACTACGTTTCGCTTTGCTTCACTCCGCTCGGAATGACAAGTAGCGAATTGTGTTACAATTTGCTCCGCGATCGACTGTGCGGTTTCCGGGCGAATTTCGCGACCGCAGCTCGGACAAAATGCCTTTGTGATGCGTGGCCAGAGCAACTTCAAATAATCATTGATCTCCGTCATCGTCCCGACAGTGGAACGCGACGTCTTGACCGGGTTCGATTGCTCAACAGCGATCGCCGGCGGGATTCCACGGATGTCGTCCACCCGCGGCTTATCCATGCGGTCGAGGAATTGCCGCATGTACGGGCTGAACGTCTCAACGTAGCGCCGCTGGCCTTCCGCATAAATTGTCTCGAAAGCGAGACTCGATTTGCCGCTGCCACTCGGCCCCGTGACAACCGTCAGTTTTCCGAGCGGAAGATCAACATCGATCCCCTTAAGATTGTTTTGACGCGCGCCGCGAATTTCGATGCAGTCAGTGCGCGATGCCGCGCTAACGCTTTCTCTGTTCCCGATCTTCGAACCCACCGGAAATATTCGCTGCCAGTCAAGCGATTCGCAAATGACACGCGCATTAAAAACGCGTGTCATCCCGAACGAAGTGAGGGATCTCGCCTAGGAATTTTTCGGCACGCTCATTGTTAGCGTGATCAATCAGTCTTTGAGAGGTCCCTCGCTCCGCTCGGGATGACGGAATTGTTATTCCAAGAACCGCGCGGCGAGTTGTTCGCGCTGCTCGAGAAGCTGTTCGGGCACAACGCCGCCTAACGAATCGAAAAACTCTTTGTGTGCGGCTAATTCCCTCTGCCACTCCTCGTGATCGATACCGAGAATTTCGGCAACGCATTTGTGGTCGATGTCGAGCTCGACGAGATCGAGATCGTGGGGGCTGGGCAACCAGCCGATCGGTGATTTCACTGCCCCGCCGGTTCCGTCACAGCGATCGATTATCCATTTCAGCACGCGCATGTTTTCGCCGAAACCCGGCCAGAGAAATTGGCCCTTCACCCCTTTGCGAAACCAGTTCACATTGAAAATGAGCGGCGGATTCGTCAGGCGTTTCCCCATATCGAGCCAGTGCTGGAAATAATCCCCGATGTTGTATCCGCAAAATGGCAACATCGCCATCGGATCGCGTCGCACCCGACCAACCGCGCCGGTTGCAGCGGCGGTTGTTTCTGAGGCCATCGTGGCACCCAGGTAAACACCGTGAGCCCAATTGAATGACTCGTAAACGAGCGGCACTGTGTCGCTGCGGCGTCCGCCGAAAATGATCGCGCTGATCGGCACGCCTTCGCCTTTCTCAACATCTGGATCCAGCGCCGGATTATTGCGCATCGGTGTGGTGAATCGGCTGTTCGGGTGCGCAGCTTTTTCTTTTGAAGCCGGTGTCCAATCGTTTCCGCGCCAATCGATCGCGTGCTGCAGCGGATCACCATCTTTTCCTTCCCACCATACATCTCCGTCATCAGCGAGTGCGACATTTGTATAAAGCGTGTCGTGCGAGATCGCTCGCATCGCGTTTGGATTCGATTTGTAACTCGTGCCTGGCACGACGCCGAAATAGCCGTTCTCCGGGTTGATCGCGTACAGGCGTCCATCGCGCACCTGCATCCAAGCGATGTCGTCGCCAACCGTTGTTACTTTCCAGCCCTCGAAATGCTTCGGTGGAATGAGCATGGCGAAATTGGTTTTTCCGCAGGCGCTCGGGAAGGCGGCGGCCACATAATGCTTTTTTCCCTCCGGCGATTCGACACCGAGGATCAGCATGTGCTCGGCGAGCCAGGCTTGTTTGCGCGCAAGATAGGAACCAATGCGGAGCGCGAGGCATTTTTTGCTCAGCAAAACATTGCCGCCGTAACCAGAGCCAACGGAAATGATCGTGTTGTCCTGCGGAAAATGACAGATGAAGCGCCGCTCAGGATTAATATCCAGCAACGAATGCGTACCACGGTTCCACTCCGCGTTTGGATCGTTGCCGAGCCGTTTGACGGCGATCTCGCCCATGCGCGTCATGATCCGCATGTTTAGCACGACGTATTTTGAGTCGGTGATCTCGAACCCGATTTTGGTCAGTGGCGAATCCGGCGGACCCATCATGTAGGGAATCACAAACATGGTGCGTCCGCGCATCGCGCCTTTCAATAGGCCACGGAGTTTGGCATAGGTTTCTTTCGGCCCAGACCAATTGTTGGTCGGGCCGACTTCCTCTTTTGTCGGCGTGCAGACAAACGTGAATTGCTCGACACGCGCCACATCGTTTGGATCGGAGCGATGCAAATACGAGCGCGGAACTTCCTTTTGGTTCAGCTTGATCAGGACGTTTTGCTTGAGCGACTCAGCGATAAGAAATTCGTTTTCACGATCCGAGCCGTCGCACCAGAAAATGTTTTCCGGTTCCGTGAGCGCAGCGATTTCGTGCACCCAATCGAGTATCGCCTGGTTGGTTGGCCTGGCGTCCCCGATGCCGTTGGGCGGAAATATGGCGGGCGCGGGATTCTTCATGAAACGAAGATGTGCATCTTAACCATGAACGCTGGCTTCGCCACGTTCAATCGTTGAACGGTTGAACCGGCGTCATCCTGAGCGGAGGGAAGCGGAGTCGAAGGTTTCGGTGGATTTACCGTAAAATAATGCAACGGGATTGAAAGCCTGGCCTCGCTTCGAAAGCTTTCGGGGCTGCGTTGCAGCCTCGACTTCGCTCGGAATGACTGCACCTTCACGAATCACGCTTGCGCAGAGGCAATGCGCGGCATTTATTGAAAACATGTTCGGGGTCACCACGTCCGATGATTATCGGCCGGTTGCGTGGATGGGTCGCTATCCGGTCGATGTGACCACGATGCTTGTAGGCGTGCACGTCGCGGCGGCGGTGTTTGCGGCGATTCTCGTAGCAGTCGGAGCTGGGTCCATTTTAGGATGGTTGCAGTTCGATAGCGCGGCCGTGTGGTCTGGCGGGCAGGTTTGGCGCCTTTTCACGTACGCGTTCGTTCATGCGCCATCGGCGCTGCTGTGGTTTGCGATCGAGATGTACATGCTGTTCGTGTTTGGGCGTGAAGTGGAACGCTTCGTCGGGCGACGCGCGTACATCGCCCTGTATCTCATTTTGTTAATTACGCCTCCGGCGCTGCTCACGGTCTGGGGGCTATGGGAACGGTCTGTCGTCGCCGGTTCGCCCGCGTTGCACTTTGGAATTTTTGTTGCCTTTGCAACTATCTATCCGCGGGCGGAGTTGTTCCTGCGGATAATGGCCAAGTGGGTTGCCCTCATTCTCGCAGCCGTTTACACACTTCAATTGCTTGCCTACCACGCCTGGAGCGAACTGGTAGTCGTCTGGACAACTATCGGCGCAGCGTTCCTTTTTATCGAATGGAGTGGCGCCGGGCCAGAGCTTGCCTGGTGGACCGCAGTAAAAACGCGCTTCGCGCCCAGGCCAAAGTACCGCATTGTGCCCAAAGTCGGACCGACGCGTGCCGCAGAATCCGAAGATGCCGATGCATCAATCGATCCAATTCTCGACAAAATTTCAAAATTCGGGATTGGAAGTTTGACCGCTGGCGAGCGGCGGCGACTCAATCGTGAACGCGAGCGACTGCTCAAGAAATCCGACTAAACCAGAGGAATGACGGCTTGGACAGCCGTCGGCCTAAAGTACTTCGAGCGCTAACACCGATGAGCGGAATGCCTGCCAGCATCCGCACGAAGCGGCGCCGCGCGATGTTGTCCGTTACTGCACCTCAGTGATTTCAGCCGGCTCCGACGGCTGCCTCGTAACAACCGTCAGCGGCGAAATCTTCAAACCAGGGTTCAGTAGATTGTGAATCTCGACGGCTAGGTTCTCCGGCTCGAACCCGCCTCCATCACGAATATTGCCGATCATCGCGATGCTGTACCCGTCGCCAAACAGCGCGTTTGTCGATTCGAACAGAAACGTGTGCCCACCGTGCCATTTCGTGTGCGGGTTCGGCAGCATCCAGCTCATCGCGTAAACAGTCGGTTTACCATCGTTGACATGCAGCATCACCGGAAAGCGTTTGTCCTCTTCGAAAACAGTATTGATCTTGCCGTTCCCGGGCACGGTAAACATAGTTCGCAGCGAGGCTTCATTCAGCACCTTCTTGGCAAGCAGCGCCGCATCCCACTTCAAAAGGTCTTGAGTTGTCGATACCAGGTTGCCAGTCCTGAATGAAAAATCGGGGTGCAACTCTGCCCGAGTGACGAACGGCTCCCCCGGCTTCTCGTGATGATAGCCGGACGCCATATTCGCGGGCGGCTGATCGATGGTTGAAGTCGACGACATGCCTAGTGGCGAGAAGATGTGCTCACGTAGAAACGCGATATAAGATTGCCCGGAAGCCCGTTCGATTACTAGCCCTAGCAAATTGTAATTCGTGTTCGTGTAAACCATGTGAGTCCCAGGTTTCCACATCAGCGGCAGCTTATTGAGATTCGCAAACATCTCCTTACGCGTGATCGGCTCGGTGAGGTGATCCCCGTAGATTGCCGGATCGTTATCGGAAATCCCGCTCACCATGTTCAACATTTGACGCAGGGTGATCTCGCCGCCGTGGACGTACTCCGACACGTACTTGGCGAGCTTGTCGTCAATCGAGAGTTTTTTCTCTTGCTGCAGCAGAAGAATGCCGGCAGCCGTGAACTGTTTGGTGATCGATCCGATGGGCTGTGGCGTCGTGATCAGCATTGGCGCGTGTGAAGACACGTCTCGCTCACCGGCAGTGTTCTCGTAAATCGTTTGGCCGTTCTTTGAAATCGCAACAGCGATCCCCGGCGTGACACGCTGAGCAGGCTGGGCTTGAACGAGCGCGTCAATCTTCTCCTTTACGCCCGGCGGTAGCGACAACGGCGATTCTTTGGCCACCGCGAACGACACAGTGGCGGCAAGCATCCCAACGCATGCTATGCGACTCTTCTGCAAATCCATGGCTGTCCTTCGCGCAGCGATCTACAAATAAAAGTTTTCAGATACAATAAAAATTTTAGACGTTTTCGAAAAGTTCATATCCCCGGTGTGAATCGAATTGATGGTCTCCCGAATACTCGGATATGCCTGTTGCAAATGAGCGGGCGCATTGGCGAGACGCACAACGGACTAGAGCCGAGACCGGCGATATCACTGATGATTGCCTTGATTGGGATTCTCTCGCTAAACATGTACGCGCAATCACCATCGCAGAGCGCCGTCGCTACGAGCGCCTCTGGCTCTTTGCTCTCTCGCGAGGTGGTCGTCCCGCTGAGCGTAGTTAATCGTTTCTTTCCCGAAATCACACGGCAAGCTACGACAGGCCAAAACTTAACCGCAGTCGGCAATGCTAAGGCGACGAGGAGCGTCATCTACGCAAATAGCGACAGCTCGAAGAAAGTGACGATCACCGTGGACCAGTACGCAAGCTCGAGCGATGCGTCTTCGGCCTATGAGGAGGCTGTTCAGAAGAGCAAGACTGTTCCAGGCTTCAAGCCGATCCCTGCGGAGAATCTCGGCCAGAACGCCTTTATCGGAACGGTGACTCAGGGCGGCGAGACGCATATCGGGCTCGGCGCGTTGGATGGCACAGTGATCGTGGGAGCAACGCTGGCGGGCTTCGACGCCACGCCCGACATCATAGATAAGCGAATCTCTATGACCCGCGAAGAAGAAGGCGTTGCCAAAACGGCCGTTGCTGCAAAGCGGTTGTGAATCACTGCGGCTCCAAATTTAAATGTGTTTCAGGCATCCCTTCGTCATTCTCTTCGTTTCTATTTGCGCAAATTGAAGTCACGCGGCTACTTTAAGACCCGTGTTCAGCTTGACGATGCTCGGCAGCGGGAGCGCGGGAAACAGCGCGCTGGTCGCAACCGGTCACTGCAAGATTCTCATCGACGGCGGGCTTAGCGCGCGCCAATTAGTTTTGCGCCTCAAGCACTGCGGCGTGACGCCAGAACAACTCGATGGAGTCCTGCTTACGCACGAACACGGCGACCACGTGTGCGGCCTTGAAATTCTCTGCCGCAAATTTGACGTACCGATTTATTGCAATCGACTCACGGCTGAAGCGCTTCGTTGCACCGGTTTCTTGGGACAAATTCGCAACTGGCGAATTTTCGAAACTGGCGCGGAGTTTTCTATTTGTGATGTCATGGTGCAGACATTCCCCGTGCCGCACGATGCCGTCGATCCGCTGGGGTTCGTCTTCCACGCCGGGTCAGGCAGTCTCGGGTTCATCACGGATCTCGGTTACGTGACTAAACTGATCGTCGAGCGATTACGGCGGGTGCAAACACTCGTGATCGAGACGAACCACGACGAAAAACTTTTGCAGAACGACATGCATCGGCCGTGGCCGGTGAAACAACGGATCCAATCCCGTCACGGTCATCTGTCGAACAGCGCTGCGGCAGGCGTAATCGAGGAATTGCTGCCCGGCAAGATCGAGCGCGTTGTGCTGGGACATCTCAGCCGTGATTGCAACACGCCCATGCTGGCCTTAGAAACAGTCCGCGCATCCCTGGCAAAGTGCGGCAAGGTCGACATGGAGGTCCATTGTGCCACGCAATTCGAAATCACTCCGCGATTTCGAATCGGCGACACCGACCCCAACCCGTTTCAACCGACCTTCGAGAACGCGTTTTTCCGAACCGCGCTGTAGCGACTGTCTGTGACTGACTGCCGCCCTCGGGGGAGCGCATGCGCCTCGCGTGCTGGTGAGCGCACCCTCGCGATCACAAACTTTTCTTCAGACGCGACGCAACGTTCTTTGCCGCGGCATCCAGCGCAGAGCGCACGATGCTGACTTCGGCAGCGGGAAGATAAACATTCGTGGCGCCCTGCCGCCCCCATGCGCCGCTACACAGTTTGAAAACTGCAGGCGCATCCTTGATGCATTTGCGTTGCTCCTCTGGAGTCAGTTTCACCATAGCCCAGCCCTGATCGGGGTAGCCCAGCGACGCGAAAATCTTTCCAGCAACACGAAAGTCCGGATGATTCATGTGCGAGTGTTCGACTGCACCGCGAATTTTCAGCGCCAATTTTCGGAACGCGTTGGCAGTCATTTCACCCGCGGTCTTTGCCTATTCATGCGTCCGTCTTACTGAGCGAGCGGTTGCTATCGACTCAGTTCCCAGATTCCCGCAGCTGCCGCCCTTTTGCACCAAATCGTCCGCTGCATGGTCCAGGTGCGAAGATGGCAGAGAGGTAGCAGCGGGCGTGACAACCGCGCCGGTTCGCTGCAGCGCACGGTTAGGCGCGTTCGTGGTAAATCGCTTGGCGAACGCAATGCTTGGAACCTCGAATACACGATACCAGATGGCGGAGAGAGCCATAATAGGAAACCAAAGGCAAAGGCACAAAACGAATACCACAATCTGTGGATGGCCGAAAAATGAGAGCTTCCCAGCCACGCGAGGGGCCAAAACGAGGAATGGCTGATGTAGTAGATAAATGCTGTAGCTCCACAATCCGACCCTGCGAAGCGGTGCGAAAAATCGGCCAAACGGAACAGGTCTGCTTCCCCGTCCAAGAAGTTTGGCGATCGCTGTAGCCGTAAGCAGCGCAAAAAAAAGGAAGGAAAACGAAGCCAAAGGCTTCAGAAAGGCGCTGCCGATGGCCGCTGCGCTCCATGCGAGCAACGAATGATTAAAGAATGGAAGTGTGCGTCCTGAAAGATATGCGTCGGCGACGGCTGCACCGATAGACCAGCTAAACCAATAAATGAACGGAAGTCCGTAAAACCACAAAGGAGGCGATTCGCCAGTGCTGACCAAGACTACGTTCGAAAGCGCGCGAAGACCGACCTCCAATACGCCGATATAAATCAAAGAGCGCCGCCAGCCAAATCGCGCCACCAAAGCCACAAGAATTGGATAAAGTAAATAAATCTGTGCCTCGACCGCGATACTCCAGAACGCTGGGCTGATACCGAAAAATGAATGATTGTCGAAGTTGTGAACCAACGCCAGATGAGTCCATAACTGGCTTACTCCTAGAAGGTCAAAACCAACGCGTGACCAAGGAATGAGCAGCGAAAAGAATAGAACAGCGAAAAGATAAGGGGGATATATGCGAAAAAAGCGGCGCAGAGTGAAATTCCGCCAATCCGGCTTGCGCCTGAAGTTAAGGTGAATGCAAAAACCACTAACAACAAAAAAAATTGCGACTCCCGACCATCCAAGGCTGAACGGGAGTAGAACCAGAAAGGTTCGGGATACGTCAAAATTAGCAATCCAGTTAGCCCAAGGCAGTTGATTGCGCCCGCATGCTGTGCCGAGTGAATGGAAAAGAAAGACCGCTACCACGGCGATTCCTCGAAAGTGGTCGAGAAAGTCGATGTGCTTTTGACGGTGGTTCATGAGTCTAAGCGCCTAACGAGATGGGGCTCAGCCACCGCTCTGGAAGCGAGGCTGCGCTGCAGTTGAAGATACGGTAATCAAGATCGAGCTCGACGCGCAACGCCAAAGAGCGATTGGCTGCAGCGCTTTATTGGTCAATGCCAAGGCATAGGCGATACCGACCGGCACCAACATCGTACTCAGCATCAGCCCAGCCATCACATCGCGCGCAAACCAGGCGGCTTGGGTACTCGTTCAGAATCTGCAGTCCCGGCAGCATACGGCTTCCAGCGGTTCATGGTGAGTGGTTCTTGTTCGACTTCATGGTCATTCGAAATCGTCGTGTTGGCGCGTGCATCTGGTTGCTAAAGTCAACTCAAGCTACGGCTAACAGGTTCTATCTTGTTCTATGGCCGACCATTTCGCCGGACATGGTCCGGCGATCGACACGGGTGAGATTCTTTTCCATTGCCGGTGTGAGCAATGAGATGTGCGGGATGTCGCAGAGATATTCGGCGATGAACCAGATCGGTTTTTCCGTCGTCATCCAGTTCAAATGATCGAACCGCGCGAGGTTCACCGGGCGCGAGTACCGCCGCAGGGTGCGTTCGCCGCGCAGGTTGAAGTAAATATTAAAATAACTCATGGCCAACTCGCGCAGGCTGCGATACACCGGTTCGCGATAACGGCAGCCGGTGAAATTCGATTTCGCGACCGCGCCCCAATGCCCGCGCACTTTGAAAATCGCCACTACATGATCGGTGTCCTGTTCCGCTTCCAAATCAAAGATTAACGGCGGGAATCCAATGACACGGAGCGCGGCCGCTCCGAAAATTCCGCCCTCGAGACATGACGCGGTGCGATCTTGCAGGACTTTCTCTGGCGATCGCGCGGTGTAACTCAGGTTGTAAGGCAGCTCGTCGAGAAACTTCTGTACGCCCGCCGGCGTTTTCAGCGCGCGCAACTGGCGCAAGTCGGATGGCGTAAAACCGAAACCAGCTGCATTCCTTCTCGAATTTGAACTGCGGCGCGCAAATGTTTTCACCCGTGTCGTCATCAATTTCGCGTGGGCGCGCTGGTCCATGTAGAGGGGTTCCGGACTGCCTCGACAACCTGCTTGATTGCGTCAATCACCAGTTGCGGTTCCTGAACTTGAATATAGTGCGCGCTTTTTGTGGCGACTGTGTGTTTGGCATTTGCTGCAAGCGTCGTCAGCGCGTCTTGTCCGCTATGCCATGCCCTGTTCAGCGCTGCAGGAAAATCAACAGGCAACGGTTGCCATGGGCCGAGATCGAATGGTTGACCTTGCGTCAGAACAAAAAGTGGAATCGCGCGGAGCGGTTGTGCGGCAGCGGCTTTTTCAACCTGATCTAAACTCGCACTTACCTCGAGCGTCTCGATCTCTTTATATTTTTCGAGCCCGGGCGTCGGCTTGGTAAATCCAAAGTTCACATACAACTTCCATTGTTCGGGTGTTAGACCGGACTTCACCTTTTCGGACAGCGCATCAACCAGAACCATTCCGACAACCTCATCCGGATAAGTGCTGGCGTACAAGCGGGCAAGAATGCCACCAAAGGAATGCGCGGCCAAGACATAGGGTCCTAGGACATGCGCCGCGTGGAGTAACGCATGAAGATCGAAAATGAGGTCGCGCGCGCTGCGCGGCATGGGGACGGCGGTGCTCCGGCTCAAATGATTCGCGTCAAGAAAAGTTCCCGGGCGATCATAGGCACAAACCCGAGTGAACTTGGCAACCTGTGCAAACACAGTGGTCATCCCAAGCTCGAGCGGGGTGCTCCAGATTGCGGCATCGTTCCGGTACCCGGATTCGAGAATCACAGTCGGGCTGCCCGAGCCGCGGCACTCGAGATACATCTTGCGGCCATCTCCGATCGCGACCAGACCGGCAAAATCCCCAGTCGTGGGGACTGGCGCGCTGCTCTGTGGTGCAACTTGTGGCGCTGACTGACGCTTGAAAGTTCCTTCACCGCGCACATTGAGATTTTCCACGAGCACCTGTGCGGCTTTGCCATCCGGGCCGACGGTAAAGGTAATGCCGCTTCTGCCGACAGCGTTTTCGCCCTCCGTCTCATAAGTGAACATATCCCGGTCATAGTGCTTCATCGGGAACGTCTGGTTTTTCGGACCCTCGACGATTGCTAATCCGCCATCCTTTTCAACGATGGAAATGTCGCCAAAGTAATCGTTCGTATATTTCCCAGTGTAGGCGCTGTTTTTTAGCGCGGATGTTGCCGATGCCGGTGGTTTGGAATAATCGAACCCAAGCACCGTCCCAATCGCTGCCGGGTTGGAATACACCTGTTTAAACAGCGGAAACCAATCTTGAGTGGGTTTGCCATACAGTGCGATATCCACAAAGGTCGTTCCGAGTGCTTCCGCTATGCCGAGGGGATATGCATTCGTCAGCACCACGATGCCCAGTTGCTCGCCTGGCACCAGATTTGCATAAGTGGCCGTGCCGAGGCCAAACGCGCCGGAGTGATTTAAGCGCAATCGACCTTCCTGATCGTAGCCAACGTTCCATCCCAAACCATAGAAAGTCGGTAGTTGCGTGAAGGGATTAAAGCCGGTGAGCATCTGCGGGTGATGTGTTTCGGCCAGCGCCTTTTCATCGACGATTTGTTTGCCTTTAAATTTGCCGTTCGCGAGTTGCAACTGCACCCACTTCGTCAGGTCGTTTACAGAAGAACTGACCCCACCGGTCGGCGATTGCGCATCTGGATCGCGTTTGAATTTTTGCACCCATTTGCCATCTACCAACACATGTCCCAACGCTTTGTTCCTGCGCGCCATGAAATCCGTATAACGCGAGCTGGTCAAGCTCATGCCCAGCGGACGGTACAATTTTTGTTCGGAGGCGTTTTCCCATTCGACGTTGTACGCTTTTGTTGCAGCGATGGCCCCCTCGGTCATGCCAAAATTCGTGTACGCATAATGTGAACGAAAACTGCCCGCCGGGTGTTGATAGCGCAGGCGATGGAGAATTTCCGCGCGCGTGAAGCCCAAGTCTTCCAGCAAATCGCCCGCGTGCTCGGGCAAGCCGCTGCGATGCGCGTACATGTCCCGGATCGTGATTTCGCGCGTGACCCACGGATCAAACATCGCAAATGTGGGATCGAGGACGCTCAGTTTTGAGTCCCATGTGATTTTTCCTTCACCGACCAGCTCTGCAACCACCGTCGAGCCAATTGGTTTGGACAGCGACGCGAGTTGAAACACAGTGTCCGCATCCACCGGACTTTTCGAGCTGGTATCGCGAACCCCAAATCCCTTCGCGTACACCGCCTTGTCTTGAAAAACGACCGCGATCGCCAGCCCCGGCAGCGCATTTTCCTGTATTTGCTTTTGTGCGAGTTTTTCGAGTTCTTGAATAGCTCGAGTTACCTGCTCGGAAGTGACATGAGGTTTTTCCTCTGCGGTTACAGAGGAGAACGCTAGTAGCGTAAGTACTATCGGACTACTCCAACGGATGATTGGCATAGAATGTTGAACTAATCAGACGTTTGGGCCAAAGCGACGCGACGACGCATTGCACTTCAAAAGCACTTGGTGCGAAATGCGTGCAGGACGCTGTTCCTTATTTCGCGCAAGCTTCGGAGTGCGCACGCGTCCTCGCGTCGCCTTTGTTTCGCCATTATCACTACAACCCGATTGGATGTCGGGCATCAAACCCGCGCGGTGGCCGATAAACGGTTTGCCAACGCGGCGCCCATCTGCCGGTGTAATGATCGAACGGTGTTGTGTCGAGTCGCAGTCCGGCTATGACAGCGAACGTGTGACCTTCGCGCGCGTAAATGGTGATCCATCTACCCGGGCCGCGTTCGCCATAGCTGCGGAACTCGGTTGAGCTGATGGGCGAAGCGAGCAGCCCAGCCGCACCGAGAACATACGAGATCGTGCCGGAACAATCGTAAGCGTGATCATCAAAAGATTTGTGGCCACCACCGTAACGATATGGTTTTGAACGAAGTTGATTGGCCGCCCAGATTGCGCGTTTCACAAGGAGCGGCGCGTTCTTGGGCGCAGCCGCACGGCCGAATCGAAGCCGCGCTGTTTTTCCGGACACAACAGGTCCGGAATCCGGAAAGAGAGCCGCCGACACCGATTGAATGATGAGCACTGCGACTGCGAAACTGAGCAGGACCTGACGGCCAACCGGATTTATAAACTCCTCCGGAGCCGTCTTGTATAGGAGGGAAGCGGCAGTTGAAAAGAAAAATTTTCAGAAATTTTCGTGCGCCGTAGCGGCTTCGTTTGGTAAGTGCGGTGAGACAGCGCACGCTACAGCCGCTTCAGTCTTGAACTTGCTGCAGTGTCCCTGTCCTCAGCGGACTTGCGGATTTGTGATAAACTCGCGGTATGAAGCGCGTGCTTGGTTCGGCTGTCGCGCTTCTCGGTACGGTGCTGCTGGCAGTCGCTGCGGATGAATCGCAACAGAGTAAATCTGACGAGCCCGGCGAGTTCGATATCGAGCCGCCAATATTGAAACAGAACCTCTCGAACGAACCATTGTCATCCAAGGCGAGTCCCGAGGCGGAAGTCGCGCGATTGGAAAAACAATTTCAACTTGCAAAACAAATCGCCGCAAGCGCGGCGCGCCTTTACAAAATCGGCGTCCTTTCGAAAGCGGAAATGGAGCAGCGGCTGCTAAAGGTCATCCAATGCGAATGCAATCTGGCAATCGCCCGGCTCGCGTTTTGCGAGGAGCAAACTGCTGCGCTGGAATCACTCGTCGCATCTGGTGAAAACGCGAAGGACGAACTCGCACAGGCCAGAGCAGACCTGGCGCAATTAACCGAAGCCGCAGGAATCGCCAGCGCAAAACGCGAGCGCGCGGAACTCGAAGCCGCAGAATTGAATTTACGTCGTCAGCAAAAGCTTCTTAAACTCGGCGTCGCACGCGAATCGGACGTCACGCGCGCTGAAGAAAAGCTTGCCGAGCTCAGGTCACAAAAAAATTAATCCTGATCCCGGATCGACGATTTACGTCCTGACCTTGGTTACCTAACAGCAGGGATCCAGGCGTATTGCTGGACGGTTGTGAGCGACTCAATCGGGCCGTACTTAGTGTAAAGTGTTTCCCATGCATCGGGAGTGCGTTCGCTGGTCCCGATCAATGCTTGCAGCGCTGCCTTGGAATGTTGCCCGAAGACCCCGTCCAAATCCTCCGGACTAGTCAGCGCGCCGCCTTCGAAGAGATATTTTTGCCACTGCAACCCTTCGTCGAGATCCAGTGAATTTTTGAAGAGCCGGTTTAAAGGAATCTCAATGTGTGGCAGGTCCTGCCAGCCGCTCCAGTTCCCGCCCCAATCGAGATTATATTTCGCTGCGCCCTTGCCGATCTTTTGTTCCTGCGGACCGGACTCCAATTCCTTCCCATCCGGTTTGAAGAGCACGATGTCGACGGCAGTCGCAGGCAGATAATTGTGGCGCGATTTCTTTTTGTAACCATCCAGACCCGTAACCTTCTTGTTTTTGTCGACTATTACCCAACTGCCATCCTTGAAGGCGCGCCCCTTCTGAAAAATTGTGAACTGTTCGCCTGGCGTGCGATGGATTCCTTCCAAAGCAGTGCCGGTTTTCCAACCAGCTGGGAGATTGTTTTTGACCTCCGCCAGAATGTCGGCAAGCCGTGCGTGCAAAATCGGGTGAAGAAAGAGCGGGTCGGATTTGTGATTCGCCACTGGAATGGAGAGGTTTTGGAATCGATAGAAGAGTAACGACCCTCAATTCACCGGACAAGAGAAAACGCGCTCTGCGTTTTTTCAATATCCTGCCGCCATTCCATCCTTGCGTGATTCGCTGGCGCCGACATAGACGCGTTGACCGTTGTGCATTTCCATTTTGATCGCTTGATAACCGCCGTAGCCGCCTACATCAAAACGCACGTCGTGACCTTTTTTGCGCAGTTCGCGCACCGTCTCATACGGAATACCGCTCTCCACTTCAACGTATCCACCTGATGCGCTCATCTTTTCGCCGGTCGGCTCGTTGTCCCCTTCGTGCTGCCAGCGCGAAGCGTCGCCGGCTTCCTGCACGTTCAAACCAAAATCGATCTGGTTCGTGAGCACTTGAACATGCCCCTGTGGTTGCATGCCGCCGCCCATCACACCGAATGCTTCCCACGGCTTGCCATCTTTCATCACGAATCCAGGAATAATGGTGTGAAAAGGACGTTTGCCCGGCGCGTAAACGTTCGGGTGAGCCGGATCCATCGAAAAAAGTTCGCCGCGATCCTGAAACATGAAGCCGAGGCCGGGCACCACGATTCCGCTGCCCATCCCGCGATAATTGCTTTGAATCAGCGACACCATGTTGCCCTCGTCATCAGCCGTGCACAGGTAAATCGTGTCCCCTTGATTGAGCGCTGGATTGCCAGCTTGGACCTGTTTGGCTGCGCGATTCGGGTCAATCAATTTGCGACGCTCTGCTGCGTATTTTTTCGACAGTAAACCGGCGAGTGGAATTTTCGCGAAATCCGGATCTGCATAAAACTTCGCCCGATCTGCCCAGGCGATTTTCTTCGCTTCAACCATGGTGTGCAGCGTCTCAGGTGAATTGCGTCCCAGCGCTCGCAGATCGAATCCTTCAAGGATGTTCAAAATCTGCAGCGCGGCAATCCCCTGACCATTTGGCGGAAGCTCAAAAACATCGTAGCCGCGATAATTCACCGAGACCGGCTCAACCCAGGTCGATGTATGGTTCTCGAAATCGGCTTTTCGCAGGAAGCCGCCGTTGGCGCGCATGAATGCGTCGATCTTGTCGGCGATTTCTCCTTTGTAGAAAGCGTCGCGACCTTTTTCACCGATCAATCGTAAAGTTTTCGCGAGGTCTGGATTTTTGAAAATGTCGCCCTTTGCCGGAGTGCGGCCCTTGCCATCAAGCGTGTAAGTTTCGAGAAACGCGCCGGGCAATCCTTTGTAAAGCCGCGGCCCGAACGCCCAATAATACGCGATCAATTCCGTGACCGGAAAACCCTCTTCGGCATATCGAATTACAGGCGCAAGGTCATCGCTCAATTTCAGTTTGCCGAATTTTTTGTGCAGCTCCGCCCACGCGTCCACTGTTCCGGGCACGCTGATTGGCAACATGCCGATAGGCGGAATTGTTTCGCGATTCAATTTTGTCAGCTCGGCTTTCATCTGATCGTAACTAAGTCCGAGCGGCGAACGACCACTTCCATTGATTCCGTACAGTTTATTTTCCTTCGCGCCGTAAACGATTGCGAAGAGATCGCCGCCGATTCCGTTTGAGACGGGTTCCATCAAACCGAGCGTTGCGTTTGCGGCGATCGCTGCATCAACCGCGCTGCCGCCGCGTTTCAAAATGTCGACGCCGACCTGTGTCGCGGCCGGCACGCTGGTGCAAACGATCCCATGTCGCGCCAGCACTTCCGATCGCGTCGCGAAACTTTTCCCCGTGATGCGATCGATTTGCGCATTCGCAGGAAAAGCGACAATCAACAGAGCGAGCAGTGCAAAATTCAGTGGGTGATTCGAGCGCACCTTGTGCAACTTTAACGCTTTACCTTTAAAGAGCGCACTTGAATTTTAGCTCGGGACTGTATTTGATTGCGGCCGTTAATGAAAATTTCTTCTGATGATCAAAGAGCGATCGGCCTGATCTTACTCTGCCTTGGATTTCTTTTTTTCCTGATCGGCCTTGCTGCGCGGCTAAAAGAAAATTTTCATTCCCGCGTCGAAATCTCAAGCACAGGCTTCACTGCCGCCGCGATTGCGGCAGCGCTCGGCATCATCGTCCTTTTGTTTTCCTTGAAAAAGAAACAAGGCTGAGCGTGACGCCGAGTCAGGCTGGAAGCCCGGACAGCCGTTTCTCCCGAGCTTATCCATTGCACAACTGAACTGCATTTCTAAATTACTACGGCTTAGAAGCTCGCAATGGAAAAATCGGAGTCAGTTGAAAATTTAATTCAGTTCGTGGTCGACTCGGTGCGACAGGCGCACGCTGATGATGCACCGTTCCATCATTTGCGATTTGATCGCATTTTTCCCAACGAGTTTTACGCGGAGATGCTCGAAGCGATGCCGGTAAATGAGGATTACCGGGCCATGTCTGGCAAAAGTAAAATAGGCAGCAGCAGGGCCGACGGAAAACCGACTCGAACCAAGATCGATCTTTTTCCCGAATACATTCGCCATTTGCCTCCGAAGAAACGTGAAGTCTGGGATCTCGCCGGCCGCGTTCTCCGTTCCAAAGAACTGAATGCGGCTTTCGTTCAACGGCTGGCACCCGGGTTAAAAGGCCGGTTCGGAGAAAACTTCGCAAACGTGAACATGTATCCCGTGGCGATTCTGACTCGCGATATTCCGGGCTACCGCATTTTCAAGCACACCGACAGCCTTTGGAAAGGAATCACCGTCCAGTTTTATCTGCCGCCGGACAATTCCACGCCGCATATCGGGACGATCTTTCACGAGGTGCTCCCAAATGGACGAAAACCGAAGAAGGCGCAGATGCCGTTTTCGCCAAATACCGGCTACGCGTTTGCCGTAGCCGATAACACCTGGCATTCGGCCGACCCAGTTGGGGCGGAGGTGAAAACGCGCGACAGCATTCTGCTCACTTATTTCGTCGATGCCGGGCCCTGGCGATTTTTCCGCAATCGCGGCCGGCGAGTGGCAAATTTTGCGCTCAACGAGTTGCGCAATTTAAGCGGGGCACGACACGCGTCTGGCGTCAGCTAAGCAATGCCGTCGAGATTGATGCAACTATCAGCGGCGTACTCGGCTTCATCTTGTATCGCCGAAAAATTGAAGCACGGCGGCGGAGAACTCCGTCGGACATTCCAGTTGCGGCATGTGACCGCAATTATCAATGATCTGAAGCTGGGAGTTCGCAATCTCTTGATGAAATCGCTCGCCAAAACTGAGTGGTATGAGTTTATCGTCGCGGCCCCAAATGACGAGCGTCGGCCGATTGATCATGCGGAGCCTGTTATCGAGCACGTCGTCTCCGCGCACCATCGACTCGAGGAACTGACCAACGGTGTAGTTGTCTCCGGCGGTCATTCGCTGCTTAAAGATAGCGTCAATATCTCGGTAGAAGCGCGCATCGCGAAATGTTAGCGCCCCAAGATATCGAATATCTTCGCGGCTCGCCAAACGAAGCGCACTCATTGCGCGCGGATCCATGGTTTTCACCAACGCTGCGTAGCCCGCCGCGTCGGAGAGGACAAGACGTTCGATTCGTTCTGGATGCTCCAATGCGTAAGCTGCCGCAACCCAGCTCCCGAGCGAATTGCCAATTAGTGAGGCGCGCTCAATTTTCAGTTCCGACATAAAGCCATGGAGAAAATCCACGAACGTGCTGATACGATAGTTAAGGAGCGGTTTATCGGAACGGCCGAAGCCGATCTGATCGAGCGCGATGACACGGAATCGTGCGGCTAGACGCGGGATTACCGGATCCCATATCGTCGTATCGTCTGCCAAGCCATGAATCAAAATCAGTGGCACTCCGCGGCCTGCCTCGACGTAATGAATCCTTGCGCCGTACACCGTGACGAACTTATCAGCTTTCGATATCGCTTCTTTTCCTTGCAGCGACGGGCATACCACAGTCGCGAACAGACCGATCGAGAAAGCAAAACGTAGCGTCAACATTTGGTCATCGAGGCAGTCCTCGCTCCATGTTCGCCAGCGCATACGCAAGGACTGCCACCACAGCGGAGTTTTCTGCCAATTCTTTCGGCACGATCTTGTCCAGCGTGTCGGCGGCAGTGTGGTGATAATTAAAGTAAAAACGGTTGTCTTGAATCGGACTAAAAGCCGGCACGCCTGCTTTCTCGAGTGGCTCGATGTCAGCGCCACAGTGCTCGACGAGATTCAGGCTGCCGGCGCCTGATTCCTGCAAAAGTGCCGCCACGGGCGCGAACATCTTTTTTACTTCCGACTTTCCCTTGATATTAATACCAATCGGGTGCCCGGCGCCGCCGTCAGTTTCCATCGCTGCGAAATGATTTGAAAATTCTTTCTCGTGATTCTTTGCGTACTGCTTTGAGCCCGCCTCGCCATTCTCTTCATTCATCCATGCGATCACGCGAATCGTGCGCTTCGGCTTCAGATGAAGTTTTTGGATCAGATTTGCCACCTCCATCGAGACTGCGACGCCTGCGCCATCGTCGATCGCGCCCGTGCCCAGATCCCATGAATCCAAGTGACCCGAAACGATGATCACCTGTTCGGGATATTCGCTGCCCTTGATGTCAGCGATGGCATTGTAGCTCTCCGCGTCCGGCAGTTGTTGTGGCGTGAGAATCAATTTCATTTTCACTGGTCCTTGTCGCGCGAGATCGGCAATCAAATCGGCATCCTCGGCAGTAACCGCGCCGGCTGGAATTTTCGGCGCATCGTTCGCGTACTTAGTCTGTCCCGTGTGCGGGAGCCGATACTCAGCGCCACCCACTGAACGAATCAAACACGCGACAGCGCCGTTTCGCGCGGCCGCGCTCGGGCCATCGCTACGATAAACAACCGCTTGTCCGTAAGCGTCGCCGCCTCGGCCTTCTGCGGCCATTTGTTTGTCGAACGGATAATTGAAGAGCACGATTTTGCCCGCGACCCTATCGCGAGGCAGCGACTTTAGTTCGTCAAAATTACGGACCGCGATTACCTCGGCTGTAATTCCATTTGCTGGCGTCGCGACGCTTGGACCGAGCGCGCACAAGACAATTTTTTGTGTCGTTTCCGGCGCCTGTCCCGGAAATTGAACGAGTGCGGCCGTTTCTTCGCCCCGCACCCAGTGCGGCACCATCACTTTCTCCAACAGCACTTCGCACCCAATCGCCTTCAACTCGTTCGCGACGTACTCGACCGCTTTGGCCGCTTGCGCTGAGCCGCTCAAGCGCGGCCCAATGTTGTTCGCCAGATGTCCGACTTGCCGGTAAGCGTAATCACTACTCAACGCGGCTTGTTGCAATCGCTTTAGTTCCGCGAGTGTCTGTGGCGAAAAGATAGTTGGTGTTGGGGACGGTGAAGCGCTCCGGTTCGATGCCGCAGCGGGCGTTTCCTGCCCGTCCACTCGCAACGCGCAAGCGACCAGCGAAATTAATAGAAGCAAGTTCGCGCAAAAAGAGTTTTTCAATTGGGGCATCGCGAACTCTGTCAGAAAAGCGTGTGATCATCAATCGCTGGAAAGGATTTGAGGCGCCGGACGGGTCGTTGTAGCGCGGGCGCTCCGCCTGCGACCGGCGACCAGTTATTCCCTCGGCAACCGAAGCGGTTGCCCTACAAACGCGATCCCGTTGTGTGGTTAGCTCGAACCAGCTATTTCTCTTTCTGGAACTCGATTTCCTCAGAAAGCAGATCACGGTTACGCGCATTTTGCTTCAAGAGCGCAACGATCGTCGCGGAGTCTTTAATGCCCGTCGGAACCACTTTGTCAGTGACGTTTCGCAAGCTCAGCGTCTTGCCGTTATCCGACAATTTCCAAAAGACGTAAGCGTACTTCCGGCTATTGGCATTGAGATCCTGGACGCTCACGAACGGCGTCTCTGCGACATCGGAATGATACGCACGGAACAAATCACCATCGTAATAAACGATGTAAACGCTCTCATCGAGTCGCCGTACCTTCATCTGTTCTTTGCCATCAGCAGAGGTCCAGTCGCCAACGAGTTGTTCCTGCACTTTGCGAGTAGGACTTGATGTGATTGGAACCTCATAATCGCAAGCCGTGAATGCGAAGATGCACAGGAGCACGATCGCGCCGAAGCACAGACGGCGATGACTCAAATCCGACGAAATCACCTTTGTCGGCTTTCGCCCGGAAACCGGCCTTCGTCAAAATCGATGAGGTCTGGAATGCACTGAATGTCATTGCGATCGGCGATTCCCATCTCTTTTTTTCGTTGTTCGAGCCGCGGCGTGACCGAATCGCGCCATCCAAGCTTCGATGCAAATCCGTTCCAGACAAAGAGGTCACCGTCGTTCAAGCGCCTTCCTTTTTCGAAACACCATTCCAGAATTTCTTCGTCCGTCCCGCCTTGCGTCACACGCTCAATCAGATCGCGATGATGCACGCGCAGAAAATTGCAGCACACGTCATCCGCCGCTCTCAGCGCGCCGAAGTTCTCTCGATAATCTTCGTGGAGCTCGCCGCGCAGATGCAGCCGAATCTTGTCCAGCATGCGCGGGAAATACAACATGCCGCGCGTCATTTCTCTGGGACTCTTTGGATACGTCCTCATGCTAGAGTAATCGTCGTGTCGCCGTTCTTGCGCAACTGCTGCGGCTACTTCGCCTAATTCGCGCTGCTATTTGTCAGGGCAAGGATGTGCGCCCGTTTCGCGCCGTAATCGAGCGAATGGAATCGCCGGATTTCATCGAGGCGACGCATGCCATTGAGCGTGTCCAGATAATAGGTGTAGCTCGCGGCTAGTTGGCTTGTTTCAAGATAACGGCCCCGCAGGTTTGCATCGCCAAAGGCCTCGGGCGATTGCCGGGCGAAAAGATGAAACCGCAGCCAGCGCCGGTCCGCCCGTGAAACCCGTTGCGGTTTTCGGAAAAACGTCACGAACAAAAGCAAAACGAGATACGTATCGACCTGCGCCTGGAGCTCAAGATTGCGCGCAAAATCTTCCGAGGCGATCTCCCGGATTCCCCTTTTGAACTGAAGCGCAGCATGCAAGGCATGATTGAGTTCCTCGACGAACATGATCAGCGAACGGATATTGCGATCGCCTAATCCCGCGCGCGGATCGTGTAGCTCGAGCTGTTCGATCAGCCAGCGCGAATAATAAATACCAACGTAAAGCTGGTCGCCCGCGCGACGCAGGAACGTCCGCGCGAGCTCGCTTAATTCGCGCGCCGATTTTCCGGCGAGCACTGACAATTGCGCGCAGCGCGTCCGATCAATAAGGCAATCCTCCAGATTAATCCCCACATGCGCGTAGGTTCGCTCGAATAATTTCTGAATCTGGCTGAAGAGCGTTTCGTTCACAGTGAGATCGAAGGTCGCGCATCATCATCGAGATTGAGCAACCGATCGGAAAGCTGATTCAGCGCCACCCGGATGTCGCGAAATCGATCAGCCAAACCTTCGAAAACGTCATCCAATTCGCAGCGGCGTGCGACGGCGTGCGAGGAAACCAGTTGAAAGTTCGTGCGACCGACCTGCTCGTAAAATTTAATGTCGGGTCCGCCCCGCAAACTGCCGTGCTGTCCCGCGACCGCGGGATGAAAAATTCCGCTGATGAACAGCGAATAATTGCCGATGTGCGCCCGAAGCAGGAACGCCTGCTCCGGAGTGGCGCGCGTCAGCGCGATCAGGATATCGGAGATGTATTGCTCGGCGAGATGATGGGTCTCGTCCGAAATCTGCAACCGGCTCGCGCGCGAAAATGTTTCCAGCAACGACGCGACGTAATCGCAAAGCTTTCGGTCGCCGATTCCGCCCTGTTGCAAAACGTGTCGGGCGAGCACGTAAAAATAAAATTGTGACGAAATCCGGAGATGGCCGCACTGATTCAAGATCGCGTCGACGAGTCGTGGGTGATCCAGAATGGAATCGCGCGTTTCGACATCGCTCAAAAGATCTACGAGCGAAACTTGATCACTTTGCGAACGCGCCAGCGTGCGCACAATGAAGTCGAAATCGGCGGCGGTAAACCGCGCCCGACAATTCGCCCGAATCATCGGGACTTCATAATGCGCGGTGAACGCGCCTATGGCAAGTCAACGTTTTAGCCACCGATCAAAACGGATTTGTTCCAAGATTTTGCCGCTAGCTTTTCGTTGTTGCCCATGCAGTGGACCGGCTGAACGTTGGGTTACTATGAAAAACAAGGGTAATAACCATTGCGATGGATGTGGGGGTTCGGTTCGAGCGTTAGCGGCTTCGGCCGGAATTCAGTTTGGTGATCTTCAGACTGAAGCATATCGCTTGCGCGAGAAGCTTGGACCGGATCACCAGAAAGCTTATTACGAAATCATTCGCCAACTCGCGCGTGGCGGAGCTGTGTCGGAGACAGAACAGCGTGTTCTACTCGAACTAGGGAAGCGCGGCTTCGGCGTCGGCTCGGACCGCGAGGCAGAGAAGTTCGTGGCTTACGTGCAAAGTTTGCACAAGCGCATGCTGGCGGATCGCAGCGCGAGCCCGGTCGCGCTGGCGATTGTCGGTGTGATTGCGAACTATGCTATTCCTTCCAACTTTGGCCGGCGCGGCCGCGTCGTGCTGAGAGCGTCCCAGCATCCGGTCCGCGACATCCTGATCGGTGTCGCCGGTGGCGCGCTTGGCGGTCTGCGGATGAGCGGCTGGAATCCCATTGGCGGCGTAGTCGGTGGGGTCGTCGGTGGTGCGATCGCCGCGGTGGAAGCGCTCTGCTAGCAAACTACAGATTAAGGCAGACTTCGCAGATTTTTCGGCGGTTGCAGACCGCCGCCACAGTCCCACACATCGTCGTCGCGGCATCTCTTTGCGAACATGAGCCTTTCACGAAGGTTATTGTGAACCTTTTGTCTTTGAAATACGTCCATCCTCGATTTTCCACATCGTGTGAGCGGACGTTCGGACGTACAGCGGCGTCGAATGCAGCAAACTGAGATAGACATGAGTCTCCAGTGGCATTGTGCTGACGAGCTGGTTCGCCCAAACAGCAACTGACGTCTCGCTCTTGTTCACGACGAGCCTGGTGCGTGAAAGTCCATCGACCCGCTCCGCCTTGTTGCCGTCGGCAGAAACCGTGACGCGGTAGTGAATTCCGAAAACGATATCATCCGGGTCTTTGCGCGTTGCGAGCGCATAAACCAGGTAGCCGCTCTTGGTCGGATCATGGAGCACAATGAACTTATGGCTTTTGTCGATGCGTGCACCGAGCGCTGCCTTGGCTGAATCGAGCGCACGCGCCTCGGTGCCTGACAGCGATTTTGGACTTTGGTTCTCGTGCTCGTACAACTGCCGGCCAAGAGATTCAACGGTACGCAAGTCGAACTCGCGAATTGCGCTCGCGTGCGTGGACCCCGTCGCGAGAGCAGCAAGCGCTGCCACGACTATCGCTCGCGTAAGATTAAAGATTCCTCCAGACCTTCGCATAAAGGTTACGGCTAGGCACGCGACTTCGCTCGGTCAGCCCGGACGGTTGCAACGTCACTCCTTGGGGCTTGTCGCCACGCGCGCAAGCGTCGCGATGATGCGAGCGCCGGCAACAAATGTGCCACGCAATGTGCCGGAAACTTTCGATTCGCCACCGGAACGGCGGCGATGGTTTACCGGAATTTCAAGAATGCGCAGACCAGAGCGCGCGGCTTTCATCTGCATCTCCAAATTCCAGCCGTACGTTTCTTCTCGCATGTTGAGTTTGGCGAGCGCGTCGCGGCGGATGGCGCGAAAGGCACACATGTCGCTGTAACGAACGCCGTAAAGCAATCGCAGAATCAACCCGGCAATCCGCCCAGACAAAATTTGCTGGAAGTTCATGCTGCCGGGCTCGCGTTGCCCGCGCGTGCGCGAGCCGATCACGAAATCGTACGCGCCGCGCACGATCGGATTGACAAGCTCATTCATGAACGATGGGACATCGCTGCCGTCGCCATCCAGAAACACTACGATCTCGCATTCGGGCGAAACCGCGCTAACGCCCGCCGCGCATGCGCGCCCATAGCCGCGCGGCGCTGTCACCACACGCGCGCCAGCTTCGCGCGCCCGTTCGGCTGTGCGATCGCTGCTGCCGTTATCGACAACGATCACTTCATCGGCAACACCGGTCGCGAAACATTCGCACACCACGCCCGTGATCGGTTCTTCCTCGTTGAGTGCCGGAATAACAACGGAGATCTTGCTCATCGCAAAACCAGCCAGCCGGAAGTAAAGTAAATCACCAGGGCAATCAAATCAGCCAGGGCAAGGGTAACCGGTCCGGCGGCAATTTTCGGGTCGAGCTTGAATCGGTGAAGAAACGATGGCACACCCACACCGAGCGCACACGCCGTGAGGAGGGACAATGTGATGCTGCCGCCGATTACAAACGCGGCGCGCAAATCACTGCGCCATGTCAACACGATGGCGCTGACGACTATTCCGCATGCTACACCCAACAGTAAAGCCGTTGCGACTTCCCGCTGAAAGGCAGTTGCCAGCCAGCGCGTCGTAACGGAGACCGAACGCAACGCGTGGATCGTCACGCTCATCGATTGCATGCTCACGCTTTCGTTTAGCGCCAGCACCATCGTAAGGAAAAACGCCAGCACTAAACTGCGCGAGAGCGTCGGTTCAAAAAAGCCGGCTAGAATGGCCGAGAGTGTGCCGCCTGTCACCGTCACCAGCAGCCATGGAAAACGAACCCGAAAAATGCGCCACGGCGATGCACCGCGGATTTGTTCCAGATGAAAACCAAGCGCCTCGAAAAACTCCGGTCCGACGACTCCACTCCCGCTGCCCCGGGACCGATCTTCGCTTTCCCCGGCCTCCAGAATTTCTTCAGCGAAAAGGTTCGCGTCGATGACGCCCACGACGTGCCGTTCTTCGTCAACCACTGGGAACGCGAGAAACTTGTAGAGCACAAAAAATTCGCACGCATCGAGAATAGTCGCATTCGCAGGAACAGCCACGACGCGTGGGGCCATGATCTCGCCCAGCGGCATTTCCAGTGACGCGGTCAGCAAGCGGCGTGTAGGCACAACGCCCACAAGGCGCTTTTGTTCATCCACTGCATAAAAGTAAATCACGCGCTCGCCCACGCCTTCGCGCCGGATCCTTTCCAGCGCATCGCCCACGGTCATGCTGGCGCCAAGCAACGGAAAATCTTTCCGCGCGTGATCTGCAACACGGGCATTAAGATCAGGGATGCCCGTAGTAATGTTCATCTCGCTACCCGATGAACAATTCGCTTGTTCCTTAAAATTTCCCTCGCCTCGCTGAAGTAATCGCGAATACCTCCCTGGGTGCGGATCCAATCGATGTAGCGCGCGATGCCTTCGCTTAGGTCGACGTTCGGTCGGTAACCGGCGGTTCGGGCGACTGTGGTGTCGCTGGTAAGATGGCGCATCTCGCCGGGACGAAACTCGCCGTTGATCTCGGGAGCGATTTTGATCTTCAGGATAGAGGAAAGTTGTTCGGCAATTTCGCGGATCGGTATGCCAATTCCGCTGCCGATATTCACGGCTAATCCATCGAGTTTATCTGTTTCGGCAGCGAGTAAATTTGCGCGCGCGATGTCCTCGACGAACGAAAAGTCGCGCGTTTGCTCGCCGTCTTCATAAAGCACCGGCGGCAACTTGTTCAGCAACCGAGTGCAAAAAATCGCGATCACTCCGGTGTATGGATTGAAAATAGATTGCCGCGGTCCGTAGGTGCACGCGTAGCGCAGCGCAACCGTGGGGATGCCGACCTGTTTTCCCCAGAGCAGCACGAGGCGCTCCTGATCGACTTTCGTCAAGCCATAAACAGTTTCGCCGCCAACCGGCGCGTTCTCGGGAGTCGGAACACTTTTAGTAATCGCGCCGCAAAACGGGCAATGCACTTGCCAATCACCGCGCCGCAATTGTTCGATCGGACGCACGCTTGGAAACACCAAATCATGTTTCGGGCAATCGCCGGCGCCTTCGCTGTAAACGGCTTGCGAGCTTGCAACAATGATTTTTTCAATTGAGAGATTTTTCTCGCGAATGACCTCGAGCATCTGTGCTGTGCCTAGCGAATTGACGTGAACGAATTTTGTGATCTCCGGCATGTAACCGCCGTACGCGGCTTGGTGAAATATCATGTCGACGTTGTCGAGCGCAGCCGTGATTATGCCGTGATCGCGCAAATCGCCTTCCATGAATTCCGCGTTTTCATTGATCCACGCTGGCCTTCCGCGGCGATGCGTTTGCAGCTCAAGATTATCGAGCGCACGTACTCGCCAGCCTTCGTGCACGAGAAGATCGACAACGTGCGAGCCGATCAGGCCTGCGCCACCAGTGACTAGGGCGCGTTTTGCCATGCATTGTTTTAACGGCAGTCTCGAACGGCCGCAAATTCAGTACGACATCCAGACACCGCTACAGTTTTCTTTGTGCCGTCAGCTTCCGCAAAAATTCTCGGGTCTTCGGCGCGATATGCGCCGGCGCATCTCTGCCCAGCAGTTCTCCGCGCAAGCGGCGTAAACTTGCCTCATCATCAACATCATATCCCCCCGGCAACAGTTTGACTTCGAGGCCCAGTTCGCGCGCACGTTGTTTGGTCTGAGCAAGCACCCGTTCGGTGCTCCAATCAATCCGCTCAAAGATTTCCTGATGCGGCTTCTTAATCCCAATCAGGTAATAGCCGCCATCATCGCACGGACCTAAAACGATGCGATCTCCGGGGCGCCGTAGAAGTTTAACGGCTTGCGCGAAATTCTCGGCTGGGACAGTCGGGCTGTCGGAATCAATCAGACAGACCGATTCAAAGCCACACCTGAAGAGGTCCACCGTGGCGAAGTAAAGGCGTTCGCCAAAGTTTTCTCCGCGTTGTGGCAGCAAAGCGAAGTCTGGTGATAAGATTTTGTTATAATCCAACTCAGCACCGATCGGCGTGTAAACGGCAATTCCGAGTGCGCTTATGGTCGCTTCGCCATGCGAACGGTGTAGCTGCCGGCTACAAACATTCGAAATCGAAGCCGCTGTATCGGCCAAGAAACATTTGTTCAATGTCGCCGCTTCATTCGCTGTCAGCGGCGGGACAAGACGTGTCTTCACCTGTCCTGGCTGTGGCGCTTTGGTCATTACAGCTAAAGCGGAAAGCCCACGTGTGTTTGGGCTCGAAAATTTTGGATCGAGAACGGAGAACCGATTTATGCTTTGGTTCAAAAGGTTTTTCACAGCCCACCATGATTATTTAGGTTTCCATTTCGAGAATTTCATCTTCTTCTTCACGTGAATAACCAGCTGGCTTATTCTCGCAAATGCTGGAGACCAGACAGCTGTTGATAACATCTGCGGATCGCACCGACAAATGCGCGTTTTCAAAAAGGCAGAGTAGTTATTCGATGTTATTCAAACTTGTTGGCCAATTGCTCAGACATACTTTAACAAGGCAGAGTGCGAATGACTAAGCTTTTGGAGTGTACACGCGTCTTGACGTGTCTTTTCCTCTTGCTGACTTCAGTAATCTGCCTCGCAGATGATACGTCGCTTTGGAAAATCCAGAAAACGCTCGCCGGAAAAAAATATATCGATTTGACCCATGAATTCGCGCCGGGAATTCCGCGTTGGTCTGGTTTCCCCGATGAAACGCGAAAGACGATCTACTGGTATGACAAGCGTCCCGACACAATGGGCACCGGATTTTTCTCGGAGCTGTTCACGCATGTAGGTCAATGGGGAACACACGTTGATCCGCCGGCGCACTTCGTGAAAGGACTGCGGACTGTTGATCAGATCGACCCAAAAGAAATGATCCTGCCGCTCGTCGTGATCGATGTGCACGGTGAGGCAGCCGCCAATCCCGATTACACGTTACCGCTCGAGCGTGTGAAAAAGTGGGAAAAAGATCACGGCCAGATCCCAGTTGGAGCGTTTGTGGCGATGCGGACGGATTGGTCGAAACGCTGGCCCGATGGCATCAAAATGGAAAACAAGGATGCGAATGGGGTGGCGCATTATCCAGGATGGAGCATCCCCGCGTTGAAATACCTTTACGAGGAGCGCAAAATCACTGCTTCAGGCCACGAAACGACAGACACCGATCCGGGCATCGCCACGAGTAAAGACGATTACTCGCTCGAAACATATATCTTGAGCACGAATCATTATCAGATCGAGTTGCTGACGAATTTGGATCAGATTCCTGAGGCCGGCGCTATCGCCATAGTCAGTTTCCCAAAGCCAAAGAATGGCTCGGGCTTTCCAGCGCGCGTATTTGCAATTGTGCCGTGAGTCGGTTCGGGTGAGTTGACCGAAAGTCGCGGCAGGAACGAAGATAGACGCGAGTCATGCACATCACCGACATTATGCGGGCGAATTCGCCGACGTTCTCGTTCGAGTTCTTCCCTCCAAAAACGCCGGAAGCGGCAGAGACCCTTTACCAGACGATTCGCGACCTCGAATCGTACATGCCGCATTTCGTCAGCGTGACTTATGGTGCCGGCGGATCAACGCGTGATTTAACTCACCACCTTGTCGAGCGCATTCAACACACAACAAAGCTGGACCCGATCCCTCACCTGACCTGTGTCTGTCACAACGAAGAGGAGATTCAACCGATTCTTCTCCGATATGCGAAGTCGGCCATTGGAAACATTCTCGCGCTTGGCGGCGACAGGCCGGCCGGGATTGCTTACGATAAATCGCGCGAGTCGTTTCAACACGCGATCGATTTGGTCAAATTCATTCGCAGATTCAACGAATCCGGAGCGCATCCAGAGCGCCGCGGTTTCGGAATCGGGGTGGCCGGTTTCCCCGAAGGGCATCCCGCCACGCCCAATCGATTGGTCGAAATGGATTATTTCAAAGCGAAAGTGGACGCTGGCGCCGACTACGTCGTAACACAGCTATTTTTTGATAATCGCGACTTCCTCGATTTCCGCGAGCGCTGTGCACTCAGGCAGATTCACGTCCCGATTATTGCTGGAATCATGCCGATTACCTCGATTACCGGATGCAAACGCATGGCCGAGCTGGCGGGCGGCACGCGCTTCCCTGCTACGCTTCTCCGCGCTTTGCAGCATTGCCAAAACAATCCCGAGATGGTCAGGCGCGTCGGCATTCAGTACGCGTTGGAACAATGCCACGATCTTCTGGATAACGACGTTGCGGGTATTCACTTTTATACACTTAACCGCTCGGACGCTACGCGGATAATTTTTGACAGCCTCGGTATTCCGCGTCATCCGAACACACCGGTTTCGACCGTCTAATTCAGCAATACAATCCTGGACAGATTCAGGTGCGTGCACCATTGCTCATTTTTTGCCGTGACGAAATTTGCGCGAAGGCGATGCCGCGCGCAAAATTTTGAAATGCCAAAGGTTCCCCGCTCACTTTACTGGCAGGCTGCAGCACTGCTGCTGGTAATTGCTTTGGTCTGGGCGCTTTCGCGCTTTTTCCCAGTGGTCGACTTTATCGCCGTGCTCCAACAGCGTGTGATGAGTCTCGGTGCGTGGGCTGCGATTTGCTACCCATTATTGTTTGCAGCTTGTAACATCCTCCTGCTCCCAGGCGGTATTCTCGCTGTCGGGAGTGGTTTTTTCTTCGGTTTATGGTGGGGATTTTTGATCGTGTTTGCAGGCAACATCGTCGGAACGGCAATTTCCTTTGCTCTAAGTCGGTCGATAGCCAGACGATGGTTTCAACAAAGACTCTCGAGTAACCCAACGCTGCGCGCCTTGGGGCCTGCGGTTGAACGTGAGAGCTGGAAGATTATTCTTTTGAGTCAGTTGCACCCGCTTTTTCCTACGAGCCTGCTGAATTATTTTTACGGCCTGACACGGATTCGATTTAGCTCCTACATGTTCTGGGCGTCGATCGGCAGGATACCGGGGTTGTTTTTGTATGTTTACGTTGGGACGCTCGGGCAGCTTGCAGTCCGGATCATGCGCGGTGAAAATTACCCGCGAACAATCGAGTACTGGATCTGGGGAGGTGTCTTCGTGACAACCATATTGCTGTTGATCGTGCTGGTCCGGATAGCATATCGCGCTATTCAGACATCGCACGCCTCCACAATTCGACCGATCGAAGGAAAGACCACGCCCAGCATGGGGTTTCAATGAGTTAACTTACTGATACTCACATACTTACGTAAATGACTCTTAAGCTTCCAACAGAGTACGATGTCTTGGTAGTCGGGAGTGGACACGCCGGAATTGAGGCGGCCTTGGCTGCAGCTAGAATGGGTTGCCGCACATTGATGCTGACTCAAAACCTGGACACAATCGGGCAGATGTCATGTAATCCGGCGATCGGAGGTCTAGGGAAAGGACATATTGTCCGGGAAATTGATGCAATGGGCGGTGCCATGGGCCTGAACGCCGATGCGACTGGGATCCAGTTTCGAATGCTGAACAGATCAAAAGGACCATCTGTGCGCGCTCCAAGAGTCCAATGCGACAAGAAAGCGTACCAGTTCCGGATGAAAGCTCTGTTAGAAAGCGCTGACAACCTCGATCTAAAGCAAGCGACTGTTTCCCAAGTGACTGTTGATGACCGACGAGCGGTTGGAGTTGAGACTGACCTCGGGTTGAGGATTGCAGCGAATGCAGTCGTAATCACTTCCGGGACATTCTTGCGGGGTCTCCTGCACGTAGGAGAGAGCCGCAAACCAGGCGGCCGGATGGGCGACGCAAGCTCAAATTTGAGTGAGAACCTCCGACAGCTTGGATTTCAAGTGGGGCGTTTCAAAACGGGCACTCCGTGCAGGCTGAATGCTCGCTCAATCGATTTCTCTCGTTGCGCGATTCAAATTGGCGACGAACCTCCTCCGACGTTCACGTTCGACCCTGAAGAAGTTGCCAGCGGCCAGGGGAAGGAGATTTTTACCTTAAACTCGATTCGAGCGGGCAAGTTCCACGTGGAACAACTTCCCTGCTGGATAACGGCGACGACGACTGTAACGCACGACATTGTCCGGGCAAATCTTCACAGGTCTCCGCTTTATGCCGGGAGAATCAAAGGGACTGGGCCACGGTATTGCCCGTCGATAGAAGACAAAGTGGTGAAGTTTTCAACAAGAGATTCACATCAAATCTTTCTCGAACCTGAAGGGTGCCACACGTCTGAGTATTACGTGAACGGAATCTCTACCAGCCTCCCGTACGATGTTCAGCTCCAACTAGTTCAGAGCATTCCCGGGCTGGAGCAAGCCGAAATTATGCGGCCAGGCTACGCCGTCGAGTACGACTATTTTCCTCCGACCCAGCTTTTTCCTACCTTGGAAACAAAGCTAATCTCCGGGCTGTATTTTGCCGGACAAGTGAACGGCACCTCTGGGTACGAAGAGGCGGCGGCTCAAGGTCTGATTGCCGGAGCGAACGCTGCTTTGAAGGTTCAAGCTCTTCCACCATTTATCCTGAATAGGAGGGAAGCCTATATCGGCGTTCTCATTGACGATCTCGTCACCAAAGGAACTGAAGAACCCTATCGGATGTTTACAAGCCGGGCCGAGGACCGACTGTTTCTGAGGCACGACAACGCTGATCAGCGGTTGACCGGGCGTGCGTATACCATCCAGTTGATAAGCAAATCTCGTCATGCTCGTTTTCAGCAGAAAATGCGCCTGTTGGAGCTAGCGCGATCCACAGCTGTTGAAACGAAGTTCCGAGGGATTCCAATCGCTCAATTATTTAAGCGGCCGAATTTTCGTATGCAGGATCTACCTCCGGATATTTTTTCTTGTGTGCCAACTGCGATTTGGGAACTAGTGGCAACCGATTTCAAGTACGAGGGCTACGCGACTCGGCAACGCGAGCAGAATCGAAAACTCGAGCGGAGAAGCGACCAACTCATCCCAAATGGACTGGACTATAACAACATCAGCGGTTTGCGCTCGGAGACGAGACAAAAGCTCGCGAACTTGCGTCCAGGCTCCATTCGCCAGGCGGCACGCATAAGCGGTATCACGCCAGCGGATGTTGCTATTATATCTATTTGGCTGTCAAAGAACAACTTACACCACGCGACTTCGCAGTAATGAAGCTACCGCTGACCAACCACGCTTGATGCTCACATTGGTCTTTGTGCTAGTTGCAAGCTATCTACTGGGATCGATTCCTTTCGGGTATCTAGCCGGTCGAATTGCGGGAATCGACATTCGCCAGGCCGGCAGCGGCAACATTGGCGCGACAAACGTCGTGCGGGTTCTCGGAAAACGATATGGCTATCCCGTATTCCTCCTAGATTTCTTCAAGGGTCTGGGGGCCGTTGAGATCGCCATTGCGTTCGCTAGAGCCGCGCGACCGGAATGGGGTTCACCCGAGGTGTATGGAATTCTCGCGGCGTTTGCTAGTGTCATTGGGCATTCTTTTCCGCCATGGCTCAAGTTCCGGGGCGGAAAGGGCGTGGCGACCTCTGCGGGTGCGCTTTTCGGATTGATGCCTCTCGCGATGCTGATTGGTGTCGCTATTTGGATCGTAGTCTTTTGGCTAACGCGCTTTGTCTCGCTAGCGTCGCTGGTAACTGCAATCACGCTGCCGCTGGTGATTGCCATTCTGACTCGACTAAATGAAGGCCGTGCGAAGGCGCTATTCTACTCAGCGCTTTGTATCGCGGCAGTTGTCGTGTGGCAGCATCGTTCAAATCTCTCCCGACTAATGCGCGGCAGGGAGCCACGTTTTAGCCGCAAGTGAATATAGAAAAGACAGCAATCGTAGGTGCCGGTGCTTGGGGAACCGCATTAGCTTGGCTGTGGGGCAAAAATGGGCGAGAAATTTCTCTTTGGGGTCACAACGGCGGTCGTGTCCTGCGCATGCAAGAGACGCGCGAAAACACCGACTATTTGCCAGGGATCAAATTACCCGAATCAGTACGCGTTACATCCGAGTTGCGCGATTGTGCGGGAGCAGACTTGATAGTTTTTGTTACGCCGTCAGCTGCACTGCGGGAGATCGCGACTCGTTTGCGAAAACTGATCAGTAATTCCGACGCAGTGTTACTGAGCTGCACTAAAGGTATCGAGCACGTGACTGGGAAGCGGATGAGCCAGATCTTAAGGGAAATTTTCCCGGAACATCTGGTCGCGGTCCTGTCAGGGCCCAACCTCGCTGTAGAAATCGCGCAAAACCTTCCCACCGCCACCGTGATTGGGTGTGATGATCTTGATCGTGCGACACAGCTGCAACGCCTGTTGGGGAGTTCGCGTTTTCGCATTTATACCACTCAAGACGTCGTTTCTGTCGAACTGGGCGGTGCCTTAAAAAACATTTTCGCACTGGCGGCAGGAATCAGCGACGGCCTTGGGCTTGGAGATAATTCCAAGGCAGCATTGGTCACTCGATCACTCACCGAACTTGTTCGCCTCGGCGTTGCCATGGATGGGAATGCGAATGCCTTTTACGGACTGAGCGGGGCGGGCGATCTGGTTTTAACCTGCTACAGTGAACGCAGTCGCAATCACACCGTCGGCAAACGGCTTGGGTGCGGCGAATCCCTGGCTCAGATCACGGCATCGATGAAAACCGTGGCTGAAGGGATTCCCACTACACGAAGCGCATGGGAATGCGCACGGCGGTTGAATATCGTCACGCCGATTATCGATGAGGTATACGCGGTGTTGTACGAGCAGAAAAAACCGACGGCTGCTCTGGAAGAGTTGCTCAGCCGCGAACAAAAAGCCGAACAACTTTAGCGCAGCAATTGATAACCTCGATTGCGCACCGCGCCGGAAATCACAGGCCTGGCCCCGCATACTTTTCACAAAATTCAGCGATTGCCGCAGGGTACAACTGGTGCTCGGCACCTTGAATCCGGGCATGCAGGCTTTCCGGGGTATCGTGAGGCAAGATCGGCACCTCGCGTTGGGCGATGATCTGCCCATGATCGATTTTTTCGTCGACAAAATGCACGGTGCAGCCCGTTGCAATTTCGCCGGCTGCCAGTGCTTGCTTCCAAGCTTCAAGTCCTGGAAATTTTGGCAGCAGTGCCGGATGGATGTTGATGATGCGCCGCGGAAACGCGTTGAGCATTGGCGCATGCAATACGCGCATGAAACCGGCGAGCACGACAAGATGAACACCGGCTTGTCGCAACATTTTCACCAGCGCTTCTTCTATTTCCGGCTCCAGGCGCGTGCGAAAACGACCGGGCGGCAGATACGCATTCGCAACGGAAAACTCTCGCGCGATATCGAGAATCGGCGCGTCCAGCACATCGGAGATTATCACACGCGCATCCGCTGCAAGGTCGCCCGAGCGAATGCGCTCGAGAATCACCCGGCAGTTGCTTCCTTTTCCCGATCCCAGAATTCCAACTGGTAACCGTTTCACCTAATTTGAGGCCTCGGTTTGCATATTTGTTCGATCAAGCGCGAAGTCGAATAACCCGCTTCAAATGGAATGAGCCGAATCTCCGCGCCGATTTCCTTTAAAACTGCGCGCTCCTCTTCGTCCAACATTTCGGATGTGTAGTCGCCACCTTTGACGTAGATCGCGGGTCTCACCGCGGTAATAAACTGTGTCGCCCGCAGTTGTGGAAAAATTGTCACCAGATCCACACATTGCAAAGCCGCCAAAAGCTCCGCGCGATCGTCCTGCGTCATGATGGGACGGCGGGTTCCTTTCAATTCGCGAACCGAACTGTCAGCGTTCAATCCGATTGCCAGGAAATCACCGAGCGCACGCGCACCTTGCAAGTACCGCACGTGGCCGACGTGCAGCAGATCGAAACAGCCGTTTGTAGCCACCAGTTTTTTCCCCGCATCGCGCAACTTCTTGCAGCGATCGGAAAGTTCTTCAAAACCAACGATTTTCGGGTTCATGCATTCCTTGATTACACGAGAGAGGTATCCGCTAAATCACTAGAAGATTGCGCAAATTCCAAAGGCGAAATAGAAAAAATTTCGCTTGGTGCGGAATTTGGCGCAATGTTAGAGATTCGCCTTTCACGGACTTTGAGAAAATGGCGGCAAGAAAACGAAACCCCACCGCGCAAACATTGAAGGCGCGAATCGGCTTCCGGATTTGCAAAAAACCGCTCGTGCACGTTGCGGCAGACGACGAACGAGACAATGTCGGCGATAGCGTCGGTCGGTCGGGCGAATACGGCGCGCCCATCCTGTTCGCGATCGCAAGGGATCCACGCACCATCTTCACTAGCTGGAATATCGATTGGCTGTCGTTATTTGAAAAAGCGGTACCAGTGGATCGACAGGTCCATCTTCGAATGTATGGCGCTGATGGTCTCGCAGAAAAAACTGTGGCTGTCGAACCTATGGCCGCGATGCATTATCTCACGACCTCGGGAGCGCATTCTTCGTACCGCGTTGAGATCGGGTATTATCAACCCGCAGACGCCTGGCATTCGATTGCGATGTCGCCTGAGATCGCGATGCCGCCATGCGGCGTCTCCGAAGCCACAGATGTCGACCTTGCCACGATTCCGTTTCATGTCGGTTTCCAACAGCTTCTCAATCTGTTCAGAACGGCGACTCAGACTCGATTGGCAACGGTGCTCTCGCAATTTCAAAAGCGCGCATTGAGCGGCGAAGAGCGAACGCGACTGAGCCCAGAGCAGAAAAGAATTCTCTGCAAGCTAGACGTTTCGCTTTCCGACATAGCAGCAGCGCGGCGCGCTTTCGACGAGGCCGACAGCGAAAAGCTTGCAAGGCGCACCGGCGCGCTCCCAGGATTCGGCGCGAGTAGCCCGAATCGCGGATTCGCCGGTACCAGTTGGAGTTGGCGCGCGTAACGAATCAGCGCGTCAGCTGAATGCCTTCTGGCATTTCGGGCGGCGGTACATTGATACGGCTGTGGTGCTTTCCGTAGCTGAAGTAGAAGATCAGGCCGATTACCAACCAAACCAGTAGTCGCATCCAATTCGTCCAGCCCAGGCCGTAAATCATCGCGCCACAAGTGATGATTCCGAGCGTCGCAACGAGTGGCGCGGCCGGTACTCGAAAGCCGCGTTCTAGTTCGGGATTTCGGACCCGCATGATCCAAACGCCCGCACATACTAGGATGAAGGCGAATAGCGTTCCGATGCTTGTCATTTCGCCAACGACGTCTTCGGGAATGAAGGCTGCAAAAATACCCGTGAACACGAAGAAAAGTACGTTGGATTTGTACGGTGTTCTGAATTTGCGATGCACATCGGAAAAGATTTTCGGCACCAGGCCGTCGCGACTCATGGAAAAAAACACGCGCGATTGGCCAAGCAACATTACCAGAATAACCGACGAAAAACCGGCGAGGATCGCCACCGTCACCGACTTCGACAGCCATTCGAACCCGGTCATGTATTTCGTGATGGCAAACGCAACCGAGGCTTCGCGCCCGGCGGTGCGAAAATCCTGGACTGTTGCGACACCGCTGAGCACGTAGGAAAACAGCACGTATAAAATGGTGCAGATGAATAATGAGCCGAGAATGCCAATAGGCATATCGCGCTTGGGATTGCGCGCTTCCTGCGCCGCGGTAGAAACCGCATCGAACCCGATGTAAGCAAAGAACACAACCCCTGCGGCTCCGAGAATCCCGAGAATTCCCCCGTAGGCGTGGTGAATTCCTTGCGGGGTAACATAACTCGTTGGCGCCGGAATTAGCGGCGTGTGGTTGGCCGGATTGATGAACCGCCACCCGATGGCGATCACGAGCAAGACGATGCTCACTTTTAGAATGACGATGAGTCCATTCACAAACGCTGATTCTTTAGTGCCGCGAATCAGCAACAACGTCAGCAGCAGGAGAATGAACACGGCAGGTATGTTCATGGTGCCGTGCACACCGGTCGCGATGTCGTGCTCGAACGGCGAGTGCGACCATTGGTACGGTATTCGCCAGCCGAACCAATCCAGCACGCGGTTGGCGTACGCACTCCATGCGATCGACACGGTTGCCGCACCGACTGCATATTCGAGGATCAGGTCCCATCCGATGATCCAAGCGACAAATTCACCCATCGTCGCGTACGAATAGGTGTAGGCGCTACCAGCGACCGGAATCATGGAAGCGAATTCGGCATAGCAGAGTCCCGCGAATGTGCAGCCCACACCTGCAACCACAAACGCGAGCACAACCGAAGGCCCGGCGCGGTCCGCAATCGCGGCCGCAGTTCGAACAAACAGGCCGGCGCCAATGATTGCGCCAATGCCCAGCATCACCAGATTAGTCGGACCGAGGGAGCGCTTGAGCGTGTGTTCGCCGATTTCCTGCGCTTCGCCCATCAGGCGATTAAGGGGTTTTCTCGCGAATAGATGTGCCATGCGTTCGTTGTTGGAATCGTGATTTCTATGTCAAATTGAACCACTCGTCTCAGCGGCAGGCTGCGGTTTTGTGCCGAAAACCTTCCAGAGAAAATAAACAGGCACGCCGGTGAGCACGATCATCAGCCCGGGCCAGGTGGTCGCTGTTTGATAGACGAAAAGCACAAAAAGAATCACGGCGGCTCCGACAATGTAAAGAGCCGGCACTATCGGATACCCAAATGCCTTGTACGGACGCTCGGCGTCCGGCCGTTTCCACCGCAGCAGAAAAATCCCTACAATCGTCAGGATGTAGAAGATGAGCGCTGCTGAGATCACGTAATCGAGCAGATTGCCATAGAGATTTCCATAACCAGTGACATTTCCCGCGGCATCTGTTTTCACGGTGCGCGGCAGTACGAGAGCACCGGCCCAGATGCCTTGAATGACAAGTCCCCACGCCGGCACGCGGAATTTGTTTAACTCGGCGACCGACCGAAAGAAGAGGCCGTCTCGCGCCATCGCGTAGTAGGCGCGCGCTCCAGCAAGAATGAGTCCATTATTGCAGCCGAACGTCGAAACCATAATTGCCACAGCCATAATCGTTGCGCCGGCGCCTGGAAAAATTACGTTTGCTGTCTCCGAAGCGACCCGATCGCTGGGGGCATTTTGGATCGCGGCGAAAGGCAGCGTTGCGAGATAAGCAACATTTGCGAGTAGATATAGGCCAATTACGAGGAACGTGCCGAACGCGAGTGAGAGCGGCACGTTGCGGCGCGGGTTGACCACCTCGCCTGCCGTGAATGTGATGTTGTTCCACGCGTCGGCAGAGAAAAGCGAATTTGTTTGGGCTACGCAGATTCCTACGAAGAGTCCGAAAGCAGTGGCAGCGGTCAACCCGGCGCCGACGTCCTGCAAATTGCCGCGCAAACTCCAGAAATCTTTAAAGTTTTCAGCTCCTGCACCCGATCGCACGCCGACGATGATCCCCAGCACGATGAGCGCGATCAGCGCACCAGTTTTTGCCGTAGTGAAAACATTTTGTATCAGCTTGCCCACTTCCAGCCCACGCGTGTTCGTAAATGTGAGGAAGCCGATGAGCGCCAATCCCACCAGTTGCGCAGTAGAAAGCGATAGTGCGTAGCCGCCGAGCCGAATCGGCGGGATGATGTAGTTGCTCTCAGAAACCCATGGAACAAGTACACCTGTATACCGCGCAAAACCGACGGCCACCGCAGCGATGGTGCCGGTCTGAATCACAAGGAAAAGTGTCCAACCGTAGAGAAATCCCCATAGCGGCGAAAAAGCTTCGCGAAGATAGACATACTGGCCGCCGGCCTTTGGCATCATCGCGGCCAATTCACCGTAGGACAGCGCCGCCGTCAGCGTGAGTAAACCGGTGACAATCCAAACCACCAGCAGCCAGCCGGGCGAACCGACCTGCCGCGCGATGATTGATGAAACGATGAAAATGCCGGAGCCAATCATCGAGCCTGCTACGAGCATCGTTGAATCGAGTAATCCCAGTCCCCTGACGAGTTTTTGGTCAGCTACTGGTGCTTCAGTAAGTGCAGTTGTCATTTGAGCCGATTGGATTGGCGGAGAGAGTTAATCATCACTCCAGTGCGTCACGCAATGCAAAAAAACTGCCGGTCTCGCGTTCGGTTCGCGTGGCGGTCTTTGAAACGCAAAAAATGTTTACTGATAAAAAGGAACCGTGTAATCTCCGCCGCGCGAATGATCTCGAATCACCTCGCCTCCGTGCGCAAGTTTCTGTCGATTTGGTGTGCTGCTGTCACGCTTGTTGTCGGATTGACTGGGGCGCCGTGGATCGTTTATGCGCGACAAACCACGCAGTTTGAAGCGCTGCCGCTGGTCCGTTCGAGACAAAATCATTTGCTCGTGCGCGCGTTTATCAACGGTAAGGCGGCGTGGCTTACAATCGACAGCGGTGCGCCAGTAAGCGCAATTGCTTTGCATCGTCGCGATTATTTTCGGCTGAAGCCAACCACAGCCGAATCAAAATTACCGGCACGCGTTCAAATTAACGGAGCGTTCAACAACGTAGCGATCGCACGGGAGCTGCGGATCGGAGGCCTGAGGTTGATCGACGAACCGGTGGTTACTGTTGATCTGGCTAATTCCAGCCGCGCTGCGCGATTGGTCCACGAACAGGAAATCGACGGGATCATTGGAGCGGATATTCTTTTCCCAACACAAGCGGTGCTGGATTGCGAACGCCAGTTATTGATTCTAAAAATGGATCCCGACGTTGCAGGCAACGTTCCCGCGTTCAACCGGCGCGGGTTGCGGGCTGTTCCAATTCAAGTCAGCGATGGTTTCAATCTGTATGTCAATGGTTCTGTCAATGGAATACCTGCCAGGCTGATGGTCGATACGGGTTCGTTCACCACGTTGCTGCACCGTTCGTTCGTTCGGCGAATGCGAATCGCCACCCGGGGAACACCATATAGTTCCTCGGCGGTGAATCTGAAAGAGCGCGGTGTGCGCGTCGCCAGGATCCGCAAACTATCGGTCGGTTCCGTAGACATTGTAGGTAAAGAAGTGGGCGTCATCGATCTCGAAGGATTAATTCACGATGGGTTACTACAGGGTTCCCCACCGGTTGCCGGCCTGCTCGGTGCAGAAACGTTGAGGCGTCACCACGGCATCATCGACTTTGGCACGCGCACGCTTTACCTGAGGTAAGACTGACCACCAAACGGCCCTTGTCATTCCGAATGAAGTCGCACGCCGCGCCGTAGCTTCTATCCGTTGTTGTTCTCATTCCGAGCGGAGTCGAGGAATCTCTCGCTTTTCTCCTCATGAAGGAAATCACACAGGCATTTGTTCTGGCCGCAGGTCTCGGCAAGCGGTTGCGACCTTTAACTGACGAGCTGGCAAAGCCGCTCATTCCGATTTTTCAAAAACCGCTCATTACTTTTGCGCTTGACCATTTGATCGGCGCGGGAGTGAGCAGATTCGTCGTCAACACCCACAGGCTGCCCGAACTATTTCAGGATTTTTTTTCGGAGAACAGCTATTCAGGCAAGTCGATCACCCTGGTTCATGAGCAGGATTTGCTTGAGACGGGCGGTGGCATCAAGAATGTCGAGCCGTTTCTCGGAAACAAGCCATTCATCGCGTACAGCGGTGACATCTTAAGTGATGTCGATTTGGAGCCGCTTATCGAAAACCATTTCCGTGCCCAAAATCATGTGACGCTCGGTCTGCGGCGAAATACCGGTCTGGGTGCAGGCGTTGTTATGCGAAATGGTCGGATTGTCGCGATCTCAAACGAATTCAACCCAGATGAGAATTTTGATTATGCGAATGTATCCGTGTGGAATCCTGAGATTTTTCCAAGGATAGCGCCCCGCCAGAAAGTCTCGTTCATCCCAATTCTCATTAAGTGGATGAGTCAAGGCGGAAAGATTGGCGGCGTAGTTCTTGATGACGGGCACTGGTTCAACATCGGTTCGCGCTCGGAATATCTGGAAGTTCATCGTGTTATCTCGCAAGAAGGCTGGAAACCAGGGTACGTGAAAGCGTCCGAGTGGCCGCAGGCCGTAGCCAAAACAGCGATTGTCGATCCCAGCGCTGAATTGCGCGGCTGCTCAGTTGTCGGAGAGCATTGTCGAGTCGGCGCAAACGCAATCCTCGAAGATACAATTTTGTGGTCTGACGCAGAAATTGCTTCCCAAAGCCAGCTTCAGGGTTGTATTGTCCGCTCCAAAAAAAAGGCCAGCGGCATCCATCGCAACATCGACGTCTAAATCCAACCCATGAGAACGGCGCTGCTTCTTCGACAAACGCGAGTGCATTTTCCGCGTTTGGATGTCGGTCAGATAAGAATCAGGCCAATCGAAAAAGGTGGCTCCGACCGGAAATTTTATCGGATCCACTGCGCTGCGGATCAGATGTTAATCCTGGTTAAATACAATCTGGAGCGCGAAGAGAACCGGCACTACGTCCACATTGCGCAATTTCTAGCGAAGAACGGCATACGTGTGCCGGAGATTTACTTTCACGATCTGACGGAAGGCCTCATTTGGATCGAAGACTTGGGCGAGCGCGATCTCTACAGTTATCAGCACGAGAGTTGGCTCGTCCGGCGCGCATTCTACGAATCAGCGCTCGACGAAATTATCAAGCTTCACAGTTTGCCCGAATCGGTGTGCGCAGAGATGAAGCAGTATTTACCGGCCGAGTTTAACGCCGCTCTTTACCGGTGGGAACAGAAATACTTTTTCGACAATTGCCTCGGCCGCTATTTCAGCGTCAGCGAATCAAAACGCAAGGAGCTGGCAGCGCTTCCCGGTTTACGCGAAATCGCAAAACACCTTGCAACTTTCCCAAGAGTTCTGGTTCACCGCGATTTTCAATCGCAAAACATCATCATTCGAAGCGGGCAGGCTCACCTGATCGATTTCCAGGGAATGCGTCCCGGCCTGGCCCAATACGATCTGGCGTCGTTGCTTTACGATCCATATGTCGACGTCACAGACGCGGAACGTGACGAGTTGATCGCATATTATCGCCACCGGCAGCTCGAAAACGGAATTGCGATTAACGGCGATTTCGAATTAAAGCTGCGCCTTTGCGCGATGCAACGCCTCATGCAGGCGCTGGGCGCTTATGGCTTTCTCGGCCTCGTCAAAGGCCACAAACATTTCCTGCAATACATTCCCAATGCGCTCTCATCGCTGCGCGCAGTTGTGGCAACCATCGAAAGTCTCCAGCCACTCGTATCTTTTCTTGCAGAGGTCTGATCGCGAGACGCGCCTCGACTCCGGCAACGGATCCACAGATTTTACGCGGATCTACGCAGATTTTCTCTCTGGCCGCTCTGAATTTCTGTAAATCGGGACGAAGAGAATCTGTGGATCACATCAACCCGAAAGAGAACGCGCCGTGACGATTTATCCTCCCGGCGCTTGTTTCTCTGGGGGCGAATTGTCTCGGGCCTTCCCGTTACGGTCCACAATGTGGAGCGCAAAGCTGTCCCTGGCAGTAAGAGCAAAGCACGTTGTAGTCATGCGTAAGATCCGCCCAAGCGGCGCTCTTTGCCTGAACATAGCTTCCCACGGGATGCTGGCACAGCCAGGCGTCGGCGTTGGCAATAGCAGAAGCTACGCAACTGGAGTCACCGCCAGCGCAATTGACGTCGAGCTTGGCTGCAATCAACTGCTGAGCCAGAGCGTAGGTCATATCGCCCGCGGTGGCATTTTGCATGATAGCGATGGCTGCTTGCTTGGAATACCCCTGGCATCCGAGCTGTATGGTTTGAACGCACCAAGCCTCGGGATGGTTCTTCCAATAACCCTGCGTCAAAACGCAGGTCGCAGGCGTTGGCGTAGCCGTGGCTGTTGCCGTAGCCGTGGCAGTGGCCGTAGCAGTAGCAGTGGCCGTAGCAGTAGCAGTAGCTGCTGGCGTAGCAGTAGCAGTGGCTGTAGCGGTAGCAGTAGCTGTGGCAGTAGCCGTAGCTGTCGGAGACGGAGACGGAGTAGGCGAGCCCTTAGCTGCTGGAACGTCGCAGTCAGCCCAAGCGGAGCCCTCATATACGGCGTTGGTGATGCTGTTATCGAAGAAACCGAGAAAATAGTCAGTGCCATCCGTCGTCACCAGAGCGGTGCCTGAGCCGAGTTCACTCGTAACGAGAATGGCGCCACCCAACCCCATGAAGTCGGCCAGCGGAGATTGGTAGATCGCCTGGCTATTTATTACCGCCCTGGAAGAAGGAGCCGCCCGTGCACAAGGCGCACAAAGTCGACGGGATCACGTGGACGGCTTCCGCACCGACCCAACTCAAAACAGGAGTAACGTTGCCCATGTTATCGATTGAGTTGACCTGATCCATGTTCTCCGCGGCCGCCCAGATCTCGCCGCCATGGAGTCCGAAGCCCAGCGGCACTACAGCTGGTACTTCAGATCGGTTGCCCGTGTTCCCGATGAGCGTCCCAGTTCCGTTCCCGTCAGCCTTCCAGACTCCGCCGGTCTCACATGTCAGGATCATGTTGTAGCCAAATGTGCCCACATGATCGAAAGTAATCCCGGTATGGGGGGTGCCGGCCCCTATACAGCCTGTGATCGTCGCAAACAGCGTGGCGCCAGCCTGCGAAACTTTATAGACCTCATCGCCTTGTGTGACAAAAATGTCGCGCGGTGTGAAGGGTGCCGGCGTGGCACTCGCGGACTGAGCTGGAGCGATAGCCACGTATTTTTCCGAGCAAGGACCAACGGGGCCCGTAGGAATCGTCGTCAACACGGTGACATTCCCCATGCAGTCGATCGTATCGACGTTTTGGGTGCAGTATTCGGTCACGATCAAATCAGTCTTGGTAGCGGCCACGCCTATGGGGCCGTTCTGTCCGGGGTCAAAGACAACGGGGACATTAACAAACAAAGCTGGATCGGCGTTTAAGACTCCTGCGAGCGCTAACAATCCTGCAATTGTCAGAGTGATTTTGTTCTGAGGGGAATTTTTTTCATTTTTTGGAATTCTCCGTTTCGCTGATGTACTTCTTAAGTAAAGCAACGTAGGGTTGGTCTAAAGGTGGCGGATTGTGGCGAAACCCAGGAATCTCATCTATCGGGCAGATGGCTCCATTTTTCGAATCGGTAAATCCCTGATGCGACTATCGGGCAATGCCTGCGCGGCTGACACGCCTGCCTACTTTGGCCGTCGCTTAAGGTACGCGGCTTGGCGCCACCTCACCGTTGTGTGGGACGCGCGCGTGGACTTCCCCTGATCCGAGCGATTCGCGCGCACCATGCTTGAGTTCTTCTGCGTTCGCGTAGCCCATCTTGTGCTTGATGTGCTCGAAGTGGGTAGTGACGGTCTTGCGGCTGATGCCTAGTTCCTTTGCGATCTCACCCGGACGGCGACCCGCAGCAATCATCGAGAAGACGGCCAGCTGGCGATTGCTTAGCGCATCGAGTCCCTTGGGCAAATCCGCGCGATGAGCGAATCTCCCGATCGCCAACGCAGTAATCGATGGACTCGTATAAATTTCCCCCGTCATGACTGTCTCGACCGCGTGCATCAGTTCTTCGGGCGATCCGTTTTTCATCCAGTAACCAGCCGCACCTGCATGTAATGCGCGCTCGGCATAAACGTGTTCAGATTGCCGCGACACAATCAGAATCCGAGTGTGCGAGTATTCCCTGGCGAGCTCTTTGATCCAGAGGATGCCGTCACGGTCTTCCAGAAATGGTTCTATCAGCAGAATGACTCGCTTACGCAGGTGTCTCCGACCACGATGACCCGACATGGTTGTCCGCCCGCGCAAACTGTCGCGCGATCTTTTACCGGCGAAATGTTGCCGCGCAGCGATGCTCCGGCCGGCCTCCGCATAGCTTCTGCGTGGCGGGCGTTCCCACGGTCCGAGGTTCCCACGCTGCGCGCCTGGGGAGGACAGTGACGTCGTCGCCGAGGGGAAATAATTTTTTGCTGATCCCGTTTATGAGCAGATCGCGCGGCGGCGAATCCGTCTCGCCTCAGGCGAGCAGATCAGACGCGAGAGATAAGGAACAGAAGGAAACGAACGTAAGGAAGAGGTGACTGCTATTTTGGAGGCGGCTTTGTTATTCATCCACCGGCTTTTCACGGAAACATCGACAGGAAGAGGTCGCGACACCCGGGCGCTCGGCCGAGGGAAGAGAAAACGCGCGCCTTGGAACTTTTGAGCTCAGCGCGCGCGCGTCCTTCCGCGCGCGCGCTGTTAAGGTTCTGAGTTGATTAGGGCTTCGGGACGAGATCGATTCCACTGGTCGAACCAGGCACGCCCGTCGTGTTGAAGTCGTAGTGAACCGTTGTTCCCGGGCTGGGAGCCGCGGCACCTTTAACGCTCCCCGAGTCGTACTTGAGCGAGATGATGTAAGTGCCCGCAGTCGGTGCATTGAACGATACGGTCACCGTGCCGGTCGTGGCGTTTTGAGTGATCGTGTTCGATACACCATTACAGTTGAAGTCAAACACATTGTTTCCCCCGTTCGCCAAGGCAAAGGGGGTGCTGAAATTGCCCGTCGTGATCGTCTCGGTGATCGTAAAGTTGTTGTTGCCGGCTGGCACCGTCACCTTCACCCAGTAGAAGAACACACCGGGGCTGACTTGGTTGATCACCCCGTTCTTGAGGCTGTACTGCAGGCTGGCCAGGGTCTGGGCCGTGCCATTCTTGAACTCTGTACAAGTCGTTCCTGTCGGCGTGATCTGACTGACCCGACTCGGAGTCGTAGTCGGTGTAGGCGTAGGTGTAGGCGTTGCCGTTGCTGTAGCTGTAGGTGTTGGCGTAAATGTCGCTGTGGCTGTCGGCGTGAACGTAGCTGTGGCTGTCGGAGTGAACGTAGCTGTGGCCGTCGGCGTGAATGTCGCTGTAGCCGTCGGCGTGAACGTCGCGCTAGGCGTGGGCGTAAACGTCGCCGTCGGCGTCGGCGTCGGCGAGGGAATGTTGCAGTCAATGAAACCGGAGCCCTCCAAAAGGGCGCCGGGGATCACATCGAAGAAAAACATATCATAGCTGCTGCCATTCCAGTGTATTCGAACGGTCTGTGAATTTCCCTCGCACGGAACAAGGATGTCGCCAGCAAAAGATGAGAAGTCGGTCACAGTAGGATATGCATACAGCCCCGGAAACGAACCAAAGTTACCGGCTTCTACCGCCTGGAAGTAGTACCCGTTCGGTTGGTTCGTGCAGAAGGGGCACAGTTGGTTCGGGATGACCTGGACGCTTTCCGGACCCGTCCCCGCCCCGGTAACGAAGGCATTTAGAGTAACGAAGCCATCATTCCGGATTGCGTTAACGGCGTCGTTGTCGTTGGTTACCAGAACCTGGCCGGCAAAGGGCCCGAAGGTGCTCGGTGCTACAGCTGGTCCTTCATTTTCGATGTTGATGGGCAGGGTCCCGACGAGCGCGGGGGGGTTTGCGACCCCGCCCGTCACGTCAACGGTCCAGATGGTACCGTTTTCACACGATAAAATCATTTTGTTCCCAAATGCAAGTGCGCCGCCTACGTGGTCGAAGGTAATCCCGGTGTGATCGTCGCCACAGGCCGGGATGGTCACAAACGGCACGAGGGGACCGGCGGGTGGCGAGAACTTAAAGATCTGATTGCCTTGTGTGACGAAAATGTCGCGCGGGGCGAAGCCGGCATTCGCAGACACGGCTGGAGCCACAGCCATATATCTTTCCAAGCACTGCCCAGAGGGGAAGCCCGGAACCGTCGCAATTGGCGAGGTAAGCCCCGTAATGCAGTCGATCGATAGGATCTGCGGGTCGCAATATTGGGTCGCGAGCAGGGTATCGGCTGAACCGGCCACGCCTATGGGCCCGGCGCTGAATGTCCCCGTGATGAAGCTAAAGAGCACATGATTGGCGGCGTAAACCATTCCTGAGAGGGACAGTAACGCTGCAACTGTTAGACTGATTGTTGTTTTTCTTTTCATATTTTGGATTTCCGGGGGTTTGGCTGAATAGTTTTATTTCACTAAGTACAAATCCTTAGATCACTACCTTCTTCGGATTTTTCGGCGTGAAGTTTCGAAAAAAATAAAAAAATCTGCTAAACCCTCCGGCCCCGGATTCTGGGATTCCCCGTTTTTGCTCGTCACGCCGGTGTTGTTTGAATCGCCCGACATTTTCGTCACACAAGGCACTGCGATCCATAAGTTCGCGGGCGGTACTTTTTAGCTATTAATTCTTCTGGTGGTCGGGGGACCACGCGCTGTTCTGGGGGCAATGAAGTGCCGGATTCTCGAAGGATTCCCGTTGTTTAGCAATACGCAGAGGCGCGTAGGCAAAATCTCTTAAGTACGCATTTAACAACCCTGCAGCGGGGCTGAAGTTGAATCAGCAGCGGCGAGTCTACGGCTGAAGTTACCCGACAAACGGGTTGGTACTGCGCTCGGTTCCGATCTTTGTCGGTGGTCCGTGACCGGGCAGCACGGTCACGTCGTCGCCAAGAGGAAACAATTTTTTTCTGATCCCATCTATGAGCAGATCGATATCTCCGCCGGGCAAATCGCCACGGCCGATGCTGCTGGCGAAAAGAACGTCGCCGCCAATCAGCAATTTGTCGGTGCACGAAAAGAAACAGAGACTGCCTGGACAATGGCCGGGAACTTCCAGAACTTGAAAATCCGCTCCGAGAAAATTTCGGCGTGGTGTTTCTTCAATGAGGAAATCAGGTTCGGCCGGTTCGATTTCGAGTTCGAAACCGAAGTTGCGAAAAAATTCGCGATCGGAAATCATCGGCGCGGTCAGCGGATGGCAACCAAGTGGACAACCAAACTGGCGCTTGATCCTGGCAACGTCCTGGACGTGATCGATGTGCCCGTGTGTTAGAAGCAAAAGTTTCGGACGCGCATCAATGGAGCGCAGCCATTCACAGGCCCCCTGCGGCGCATCGAAGAGAATCGACCCCTCTGGCGCCTCAAGGAGATAGCAATTCGTTTCGAAGATGCCGCCGCAAAAGCTCTCGTAATTCATCGTGATTTACTGTATCCAAGCGCGACTACGGCTGAAGGCGAGAGCTTTTACGAATTAATTGAATGTTCACTCGTTTCGATTGTCTGATTCCTACTCATATGGTCGTCTTGTTTCATCATCTTGCGTTTGACCATAAAATCTGCCAAGGTGGGAAACCGCGTAATTACTGATGAAATCACGTTTCCAGCGAAGTTTGGCGTTGTGCGCGATCGTGTTGGCAGCCGCGGTCGCCGTGCCGCCCGCGATAGCGACCTCGCGGGAAACGATCGCAATGTCCGTAGGCCGCCTGTTAGAGGAAGGCCACTACACACGTCAAAAGCTAAACGAGGACGTTTCGAAAAAATTTCTGCAGACGTACCTGGAGTTGCTCGATTTCAGTCACCTCTTCTTTACGCAAGAAGACGTTGACGCACTCAATGCAAAATACGGCAGCTCGATGGCCGGGGACATTCTCCTTGGCACGCTGAAGCCGGCTTACGACATCTACGCTCTCTATACGAAACGGGTTGACGACCGGGTCGCGAAAATCAAGGAACTGTTGAAGCAGCCGATCGACTTCAAGAGCAATGCCACGGTCGAGTTGAGCCGCCAAAAATCGTCATGGCCAAAAGATGAAGCCGAAGCCGACCAGCTCTGGCGCGGCCGTATTACAAACGAGCTGTTGCAGGAGCATCTGAGCGAGCATCCGATTGAGCCCGCCCCGCAATTGGTTGCTCGCCGTTATGATCGCCTCGCCCGCAATGTGCACGAGCAAGATAAGGACGAGCAAATCAAACTTTTTCTCGATGCGCTTGCCCAGGCATACGACCCGCATTCGGAATACTTGAGCAAGGCCGATATGAAGAATTTTAGCATCAACATGGGCCTTTCACTCGTGGGCATCGGCGCCATGCTCCGTTCGGAAGATGGCTATGCGAAAATTGAAAGCCTGGTGCCCGGCGGTCCAGCGCAAGTCGATGGACGACTCAAGGTCGGTGACCGGATCACTGCTGTGGCACAAGGCCCGGCCGATTACGTCGATGTCCGCGAGATGCGACTGGACAAAGTTGTCGAGATGATTCGCGGGAAAAAAGGTACCCGCGTGCGATTGCTCGCGATTCCTGCGGATGCAACAGACCCATCGCGCCGGAAAAATGTCGAGCTGGTGCGGGATGAAATTAAACTGAAAGATCAGGAAGCCCGCGCCGATATCATCATTAAAAAAGACGAGAATGGTGAACCGATAAAACTCGGGTGGCTTACGCTTCCTTCGTTCTATGCCGACATGGACAAACACCAGAAGAGCACCACGCGTGATGTGCTCGCGTTGCTCAAACGGCTGAAGAAAGAAAACATTGCAGGACTGGTTGTGGATCTACGGCGAAATGGCGGCGGCTCGCTGGAAGAGGCGCTCGCGCTCACTGGATTGTTCTTAAAATCCGGACCGATCGTTCAGACCAAAGATTATAACGGAAACACCAGGATTTCGTCCGATCCCGATCCGGGCATCGCGTACTCCGGGCCGCTTATTGTTTTAACGAGCCGGCAAAGCGCGTCAGCGAGCGAAATTTTCGCAGCTGCGCTGCAGGATTACGGTCGCGCAGTGATCGTCGGTGACAAGAACACATTTGGCAAAGGCACAGTGCAGACGATTCTGCCGATCGGTCGGTTTGCTTCGTTGTTGGGCAGCCATTCCGATGAGGATGGTGCGTTGAAACTAACAATCCAAAAATTCTATCGGGTGGCGGGCGGCTCGACACAACTGCATGGCGTCGCCTCCGACATTGTCCTGCCGAGTTTGAGTGATCTCCCGGAGTTCGGCGAAAGCGCGCTAAAGAACGCGCTGCCCTATGACGAAGTGGCCAGGGCGAAATACACGAAATGGTCCGATTCACATTCACTGTTTGTCGATCAACTGCGGCGTCGTTCGGAAGAACGCGCTAAGGGCGATCCCGAATTTCACTACGTGATGGAGGATATGGATCGGTTGCGCCACAAGATCGATGAGAATCGAATTTCGGTAAACGAAGATCAGCGCAAAAAAGAGCTTCAGGACGATAAACTGCGCAAAGAAACTCGCTCGAAAGAACGTCTGGCACGGAATCAAGAGGAGCCGCGAATTTACCGGGTAACACTCGACACGGTTGATAAACCGAATCTCCAATTGATCATGTATCCTGGGAAATTGGCCGAGGCGAAGAAGAATGGCGTTTCGCCAAAAGTTGACCCTGAAGCTGCTGCTTCCGACGCAGATTCGGATTTGATCGGCGGCGGTGACACGCAAGGAGACGGCAAAGAACCGGCTATTGATCCCGAGCGCGACGAGACACTTAACATCCTGACTGATTTGGTTGATCTTTCGCGCGGGCCGAAGACGGCCAGCGCTAACCATCAAGCGCCAACGAGTCCGCAATAACATGCCCGTAGCGTCGGCTGTCGTCAGCGGAGTTCTGTTTGCGATTCAACGATGTAACCATCGAGTGCGCTGAGGACAGCGCACACTACAGGCCAGCCAGGGCCGCGGTGTTACCGCCACCAAGGAAACGGAGGCGGCGGCGGCATGAAGCGTGGCGCAAAGCGCGGATCTGCAAATCTATTGCCGCCTCGCATCAATGGGGATTGCCGTTGCCGTGCGTAGCTTCCCGTTGGCGTGCTTCCGAACACGGTGACAGGAGTATCAACATTGACGGAATTGAAGAACGCAATTGCCAACTGTTCCGGCATCCGAACACACCCGTGGGAAGCGGGATATCCCGGCAAATATCCGGCGTGCATTCCATCAGCGCCGGTAAAACGCATGAAGTAATGCATCGGAGCGGGAATGAATTTACCGCCACTTGGGACTACCATGTCCGCATCGGCGTCGGCGACAACTGTATTCCCGCGCGCATCCACAATTTTCCCGTACATGCTCGAATAGTGGTTACGTTCTTTCTCCAGAACTTTGAATGAACCAGTCTTCGTCAGATGCCCGTAACGTCCGCTTGAAATCGGCGACGCTAATACGGGACGTCCGTCGCGAAGCAGATAGGCCATTTGCTCCTGCAGATCGATTTCAACAGAGGTTTCTGCGCGCAACGAAATCGCTGCGCAGAAAAAAATCGATAGTCCCAGCCAGGCCCTCACTCCTACTTCAACCCGCGCCGGCTTAAAAAGTCTCAAATCGCCAGCGCTGCACTTGTTTCTCTGGAAGCGCGCGCCAGAGCTGACATCATTCGGCTCTTGCAGCGCGCGAGTATTCTTCGCTCAGTTGGGCCAAGTGTTCGGCGCCGTTTGAACTCCAGCTGTCCCGAAAGCTTTCGGGATTGAAGCGCCGGTTGATACGCACTCCAATGTTCTCTTCAATCGCTCCGCTGCCGACGCCGCTTAGTAAATGCTGTTGCCGAGGACTAGAAGGCGAAATTCACACCTGTGCGGACCATGCCGAAGTTGTTATGGGGTCCGTCCACAAAGTTCCAGCTGAAATCACTGACCCAGCCAATGTGCGGGGTGAACCGAATTTCCATTCCACCGCCAACCTGACCGATTGCCCGCGCCTCGCTGTCTGTATGACCAACCGTCTGCACAATGTCGAAGCCTTCTCCCGGTTCAGTAAATGCCTTATTGATTGGCCTCTGGCCGCCACCAAAGATCCCGCCGGCGCCGCCAAAAATATAAGGCGAAAAGCGCGTGCAAGGAATTGGATAGCGGAGAGTGAGAGTACCTAACACGGCTCCGATCGCGTTGCGCTCACTGTGGAAGCTGCGCTGAAAAATTCCGTCACTGAAATCGATGAAGATGTCTTCGCGTTTCTGGTTTGCATCAACCGCCCATCCTTCAATCCCCACGCCGACGTAGCGCATGAAGAAGTACTTGAAATCAACGCCCCCGCCCCAAGCGTGATCGGCTTCGATGTACCGGTCGTCTGCCCAATTATTTCCTGTGAAGACATACGTGCCCCAAAGCGAGACGTTAAACTCTCTGTCCGCGTACCATTGGGGGCACGGAGGCGGAGCTACCTGCTTCATTTCTTTTCCCGAATAGGTCTCTCCGGCAAAAGCGACCGAAGCGATCGTACCGAACGCTAACAGGCACAATAGTAATCTGTTCATTATTTCTCCTTTTTGGTTAAGTTTCTTTCACACTCCAAATTTTCGGAGCGCTTAGGTCAATAACGAAATTCGCTCCTTGTCTGTCTTATTTTTTCTTAATTCTTATGGTAGCCACGTCGTCGGCAAAACCGGAAAGAAAGTAGCCGACTCCAGGGATTAAAGTCATGGTGGCGCCCTTATTTACGTTTTTCCGAGCAGTCAAAATGACATTGGCGGAAAAATCGCCCGCTGGAATGGTGACCTGTCCAGGCGTGCCGCTGAGGGTGTAGTCGGTGCCGAGCGTTGCGCTGCCGCTCATTGAATAATCGACGGTAACGGGCAGGACCGCCGGTCCAGGGTCAAGGGCCACAATGAACGCTGCTTGCTGTCCCTTCTTCACCGAATTCCTGGAAACTGTGACGAAAGCTTCTTGCGGTGCAACGGTCGCTGTGGGTGTTGGCGTTGGCGAAGGAGTAGCTCCTCCAGTCGGCGAGAACGTTGTCGTATGCGAATAAGTGACCGTTCCGCCGGCAGGAATGCTGAAGTTCCAACTGATGCCGGCACCGTTATCCTGAAGAGTGGTGCAGCCGCACAAGTTGGGGAAAGCCACCTTTGTACCGATCCAATGCCAAATCTCGCCATAGAAGGCTTCGTAGAAATTATTGTTGCCCGTCAGGGGGATCCACTCTTCGATTCTGCCGGGCGGTATGTTATTTGGATTAGCAGAGGCACCTACCGCGTTGCGGTTGCCGCCGAACACCTCGGTGAAGCCGTAGCCTTGATCAGAGCCTTGAAGGAAGGCATCGCCGGCCCGATAAAGTATGCCGCTCGCCGCACCCTCCCCACTATTAGTAATCATTATATCCGTTTGGTAGGACTCGTTTCCGATGACATACGCATCCGTTTGCTGAATCCGAAGGCCCGTCGCGGCGACATCCACAACGGTGACGACTCTAAACGGATCAGCCGATGTGCCCGTGCCCGTGACAGGGGTTTGACTGATCGGCGTGAAGACGGTGTAGGTTCCGAGGTTGCCTGTTGCTGTCGTTCCGTGATTAGCAAAATCGGGCGCGTAGAGCGTCCCGCCCATGGCGATGAACGTGCCGCAGTCGCCTGGAATTGTGCCCGGCGGATAGAACTCGTGGGTCGTTCCATCAGCGACGTGCTGGACCTGGCAGCTTACCTCATTACCTATCCAAACGTGAGTAAGCGGACCGACCGACGCGATGTCCCTAAATGGAGTCACGGCAGGCGTGTCAGTTGTCGTCCCCTTCGCCGCATCGACAATAGGCTGGGAATTACTCGCTGCCAGCAGGCACCAAGTTGCGCTAATCGAGGCTGCAAGCAGCGCCAAGCCCGCGCGCAAGATCAATTTTGTTTTGGGTTTCATTATAGATTTCCTTTTCAATTGGTATTTCGCTTCACCTTCCCGAGCTTGAAACACTACCGAAGCCTGCCCTACCCTAGTTCGCCGCGAGATCCCGCTTCGCTAATGCATCAGTTTCGGTTAAACGCGATTTACCCGAGTGGCCGCGCCGTTGTCAAGTGAAAATCAACTCTTTTATACGGCGATTGGCGCCTTGATCGATGGGTGCGGATCGTAACCGACGAGTTCGAAATCTTCGAACGTGAAGTCGTGGATGTTCTTGACGGCCGGGTTCAGTTTCATCTTTGGCAACGGTCGGCAATCGCGTGAAAGCTGCTCGCGCGCGTGCTCCAGATGATTGTTGTAGAGATGCAAGTCACCAAATGTATGGACGAAATCGCCTGGCGTAAGATCAACGACTTGCGCCACTATCATCGTGAGCAGCGAGTACGACGCGATGTTGAAGGGAACACCGAGGAAAAGATCACAGCTGCGCTGGTAAAGCTGGCAACTTAACTCGCCGTTTTGGACATAAAATTGGAAGAGCACGTGGCACGGCGGCAGCGCCATGTTTCCGATTTCAGCCGGGTTCCATGCGCTTACAATGAGCCGCCGGCTCTGCGGGTTTGATTTGATCTGCGCGATCAGATTGTCGATTTGATCCACTCGCGCGCCGTTTGCACCTCGCCAATCGCGCCACTGCGCCCCATATACGCGACCGAGCTCGCCTTTTTCATCGGCCCATTCATCCCAGATCGTCACACCGTGTTCGTTGAGATAACGAACGTTGGTATCGCCGCGCAGAAACCAGAGCAGCTCGTAGATGATGGATTTGATGTGCAGCTTCTTGGTCGTGAGCAGCGGGAACCCCGGCCCGTCAGGGCGCAGGTCAAACCGAGTCTGCGCGCCGAAAACTGATAACGTCCCTGTGCCGGTGCGATCATCGCGTGTCCGCCCGTGATCGAGAACCAGACGGAGCAGATCGTGATATTGCCGCACGCCAAAATTTATCGCGGGCGCGCGCATTCGCGAAACAGAATTTCTTTTCGTGACAATTTTGATTGTCACAGGCGTAATGCGACGGCCGTTTTCGAACTTGAGATAGGAGTGCGAACGCATTTCGCACGACATCCAGTTTACGTTCCAAAGGAGCTTACAATGAACCTGATGGTTACGACGCGAATAATAGGATTAGCCGCGGTCCTCGCTTCAACGCTGCTGGCAGCGTGCGGCCAGCATTCGACAACAGCTTCCACCGAAACTCTCACAGTTTACGAAGACAAACCGACGCTGAAGCTGCTTGACCTCGGCCCGCCCGGAAATAGTCCGGGCGACGTCTATCATTTTTTTGCTCCGCTACATTCCAGCCCCGGCGGGCCGGTGGCAGGCGAAGTGTTCGGTTCGAAGACGCTGATAAAAATGGCGACTGACACAAATCCGAACTTGGAGACACGCGCAACTGTTCTGTTCTTCACCTTTGCCAATCAGCAGGACCAAATTGTGGCTGTGGGAGCAACCGATTACCCGCCGACCGCCGGTGAATTTGATGCGAGCCAACCCGTCGTCCGCGCGGTACTGGGCGGGACAGGCAAATACATGGGTGCGCGCGGCCAAGTGGCGAGTACGCGCAACGCTGATGGTTCGTACAAGCAGGTGTTTACGCTGCTCAAGTGATGCGTCGGAACATAGACCTCTTGGTCTGTGCACCCAGCGAAGTTGTACTCCGCTGAATTACCAGGTACCAGGTTGCAAACCTGCTCGGCGCACAGGCTGCAAGCCCATGTTCCCCCAGCGAGTCGCATTGGCTCGACATCCAGTGACAAGCCGATTGCAATCGAGCCGAGTTGTCTCAGCTGGAGGCAGGTCAATTCAGTGCCTGATCTCAGTTAGAATCTCGTGAGCAGGGACTTAAGTCAGAACGACTGGTCCTGGCCCAATGCTTGCTGAAGTATTCTCGGATTAACGTGCCGACGCGGCGATTCTGCGCATCGGCAGACCTATTAAGAAAGGAATTTCAATTTATGGCTAAAGTTTTAGGTATCGATTTGGGCACCACCAATTCCTGCATGGCCGTGATGGAGGGTGGCGACCCGGTGGTTTTGGAAAATAGCGAAGGCGCCCGCACCACGCCGTCGGTCGTGGCATTTACAAAAAGCGGCGAGCGACTCGTCGGCCAGGCTGCGAAACGCCAGGCAGTGACCAACCCGCAAAATACGATCTTCTCGATAAAGCGCTTCATGGGCCGCAAGTACGATGAAGTCCAGGAGGAAATCAAGCGCGTCCCTTACAAGGTCGTGAAGGCTGCGAACGGCGACGCGCACGTGCAGGTCGAGATCAACGGCCAGCGCAAAACATTTTCGCCGCCGGAAATTTCGGCGATGATTTTGTCGAAGTTAAAAGCCGATGCGGAAGCGAAGCTCGGCGAAAAAATCGCGCAGGCCGTCGTTACGGTCCCGGCCTATTTCAACGACTCCCAGCGCAACGCTACAAAAGATGCCGGCAAGATCGCGGGCATGGAAGTGTTGCGCATCATCAATGAGCCCACGGCTGCGTCGCTCTCTTATGGTTTGGACAAGAAAAAAGACGAGGAGATTGCAGTTTACGATTTGGGCGGCGGCACGTTCGACATTTCCGTGCTCGAAATTGGCGACGGCGTGTTCGAGGTAAAAGCGACGAACGGCGATACGCACCTCGGCGGTGACGACTGGGACGCGCGTATCATGGATTGGATCATTAATGAATTCAAAAAGGATACGGGCATCGATCTGAGCAAGCAGCCCGACGCGGTTCAACGGATCAAGGAGGAAGCTGAGAAAGCCAAGATCGCGCTTTCATCCACGCAGGAATACGAAATCAATCTGCCGTTTGTCACGGCGGACGCGAGCGGCCCGAAGCACATTCAGAAGAAGTTGACCCGCTCGAAGATGGAACAGCTTTGTGATGATTTGTTCCAACGCACCATTCCGCCGGTGAAGGCTTGCTTGAAGGACGCAGGCGTCACGGAGAAGGAGGTCAACGAGCTCGTGCTGGTGGGCGGCATGACGCGCATGCCCAAGGTGCAGCAGATTGCGCGCGACCTTATCGGCAAGGAACCGCACAAGGGAGTAAACCCCGACGAAGTGGTCGCGATCGGCGCTGGCATTCAGGGTGGCGTTCTCAAGGGCGACGTCAAAGATGTGCTTCTTCTTGATGTTACGCCGCTTACGCTTTCGATTGAGACAGCCGGAGGCGTTGCCACACCGATGATTCCACGGAACACCACGATCCCTACGAGAAAATCACAGATATTCTCGACTTACAGCGACAATCAGCCAGGCGTGGAGATCAAGGTGTTACAGGGTGAGCGGCCACTGTCGCGCGACAATAAACAACTCGGCGTCTTCCACCTCGACGGAATTCCACCCGCCCCTCGCGGTGTTCCACAAATCGAGGTGACGTTCGATACCGACGCAAACGGTATTTTGCACGTCTCGGCCAAAGATTTGGGCACCGGCAAGGAACAGAAAATTTCCATCACCGGCAGCTCCGGTCTTTCCAAGGAGGAAGTGGAGAAGATGCAGCGCGAAGCCGAAGCGCATGCCGACGAAGACAAGAAGGCCAAGGAAGCGATCGAGATCAAGAACAACGCCGACATGCTCGCCTATCAATCCGAGAAACAGTTGAAGGAACTCGGCGACAAGATTTCCGGCGACAAAAAGAAGCAAGTCGAAGACGCCATCGCCGCGGTACGCGATGCGATCAATCGCAACGACGTCGATGCGATGAAACGGACCTACGACGACTTGCAGAACAAGTTCCAGGAAGTCAGCGCCGATCTTTACAAACAAGCGTCAGCGCAGGCTGGTCCGCGCCCAGGGCCGGAACCCGGGCCTGAAGCGCAGCCAGGCGGCGGCGCTCAAGAGGGCGCAGGTAAGCGCGACGGCGGCGACGTCGTCGATGCGGAGTTCGAAGTCGTGGACGAAGACAAGAAGAAATGACGGAAATATTGTGAATAAGACGTACGAATTCAACAGCATTGCGGGTCAGAGAAGTGTCACGGTCAACGGAGATCAACTATCAGTGAAGAGCCACCCGAACAATGAGTCTTTGACAGATTTCTCGTGGAGCGATCTCAATGTCGGTTATTCAATACTCGTCGATCTTTTTGGCGAGGACGAGGCCGGCCTCCCCTGTGAGGAATTCGTCGAAAAAGTAATAACTAATCGGGGTGATCATTGGATACTGACCGATGAACAGATAAGAGACTTTGCCCGCGTTTCTTCGCGCGGGCACTTTGCAGCCCAAGAAGCTGCAGAAGGAAGAACTGCGCCGGACTATGCTTTCGAAATCCCGGAAATTGTCGCGGATCATCCGGATTATCATGGGAAGCGCGCGGTAGCGAAAGAGAAGTAGCGAAAACAATTTTGCTGGCGGCTGTCGAAGGATCGACAGTAGCCGGCTTAAACCAAAAAACAGAAGGAGTGATAACAATACCTTATGGCAACAGTTAACGTAAAACCGCTTGGCGATCGGGTGCTAGTGCAGCCGCTCGAAGAGCAGGAAGTGAAAAAGGGCGGGATCATCATCCCCGATACCGCCAAGGAAAAACCACAAGAGGGGAAGGTCGTTGCTCTTGGCACGGGCAAAATCGATGAAAACGGTAAGAAAATCGATTTCACCGTGAAAAAGGGCGACAAGGTGCTGATCTCGAAATACGGCGGCACCGAAATCAAAATCGACAATGAAAATTATCTGATCATGCGCGAGGACGACATCCTTGGCATCATCGGATAAGGAAAGGTGAAGAAGATGGGAATTAGGAAAGCAGGAAAACAAGAAAAGAGTTTTCTGTTTTGTTCGTCTTTCCTGCGTTCCTGTGTTCCTGATTCATCTCTCAACAACCAACCAACAACTCTGAACTAATTATATGGCAGCTAAACAACTACAATTCGATGAAAACGCGCGGCACACGTTGCTGCGCGGTATCGAGAAACTGGCGAAGGCCGTGAAGGCCACGCTTGGCCCGTCCGGTCGCAACGTCATTCTCGACAAGAAATTCGGCAGCCCCACCATTACCAAGGACGGTGTAACCGTCGCGAAAGAGGTCGAGCTCGAGGACCCGTATGAAAATATGGGCGCCCAGCTCGTGCGCGAGGTCGCTTCCAAAACGTCCGATGTGGCAGGCGACGGCACGACTACGGCGACGATCCTCGCGGAATCAATTTACCGCGAAGGTCTGCGCAACGTCACCGCCGGCGCGAACCCGACTTCGTTGCAGCGCGGCATCATGAAAGGTGTCGAGGCAATCGTCGAGGAGCTGAAGAAGCTCTCGAAGAAAGTCAGCGATCGCACTGAGATCGCGCAGGTGGCGACCGTTTCGGCCAACTGGGACAAGACGATCGGCGAAATCATTGCCGACGCCATGGACAAGGTTGGCAAGGACGGCACGATCACGGTCGAGGAAGCCAAGTCAATCGAGACCACGCTGGAAGTGGTTGAGGGCATGCAGTTCGACAAAGGTTATCTGTCGCCCTACTTCGTCACCAACGCGGAGGACATGGAAGCCGCGCTCGAAAACGCTTACGTCCTCATTCACGAGAAAAAAATCTCAAGCTTGAAGGACATGCTTCCCTTGCTTGAGAGAGTGGCCAAGGCCGGCCGTCCGCTCCTCATCATCGCTGAAGACGTGGAAGGCGAAGCGCTCGCAACTCTGGTCGTGAACAAACTGCGCGGCACATTGCAGGTCTGCGCGGTGAAAGCGCCCGGCTTCGGCGATCGTCGCAAGGCGATGCTGGAAGATATTGCGGTGCTCACCGGCGGGCGTTGCATCACGGAAGATCTCGGCATCAAGCTGGAGAACGTGAAGATCGAGGACCTCGGAAAAGCCAAGCGCGTCACGGTGGACAAGGAGAACACCACCATCGTGGAAGGCGAAGGCAAACAGGTCGATATCAAGGGCCGCGTTGCCCAGATCCGCCGTCAGATTGAAGAGACGACCAGCGATTACGACAAAGAGAAACTGCAGGAGCGGCTCGCGAAACTCGCGGGCGGCGTTGCGGTCATCAACGTCGGCGCTGCGACGGAGACTGAGATGAAAGAGAAGAAAGCTCGGGTCGAAGACGCGTTGCACGCCACGCGCGCCGCAGTCGAGGAAGGCATCGTCCCTGGCGGGGGCGTGGCATTCCTGCGCACGCAGAAAGCGCTCGATAACCTGAAGGATCTCGAGGCCGACGAGAAGATTGGCGTGCAAATTGTACGCCGCGCCATTGAAGAGCCGACGCGCCAGCTAGCCTACAACGCAGGCGCGGAAGGCGCGCTTGTCGTCGAGGAAGTAAAGAAGCGCAAAGGCAACGAAGGCTACGACGTTTCCACCGAGGAATACACCGATCTGGTGAAGGCGGGGATTGTCGATCCAACCAAGGTCACGCGCACAGCGCTGCAAAACGCCGCGTCTATCGCAGGCCTCTTGCTCACCACTGAAGCATTGGTCACGGAGATTCCTGAAAAGGAAAAAACTCCTCCAATGCCACCGGGCGGCATGGGCGGCATGGATTATTGATCCGAAAACCCCGAAGAATTTCGGGGCTAAGCCGAAACAACAAATGAATCACAGCAGCCGGGCTCGAAAGGGTCCGGCTGTTTTGCTTTTTCAAATATCATTCCGAGCAGACTCGAGGAGTCCCTGGAAATATCGTGGGGCGAATTGTGGCGGTAAATACCATTAGCTAATCGGCAGTCGCAGCCGTATCCTGTCTTAACAATCGCAGCGTCAATCGATCGCGCAGGTGTGCGGGCCCTTCTCTCTGCACACAACATCATGAATGCTATCGCTGCTCATAAAGATGAGCTTAAAAAATTGCTCGAGAACTTGTCGGGCGACACTGCCGTCTCAGGGATAGGTTTCGTGGCGTTCCTGGATGCTTATATCACGCGCCTCGATACGAATTGCTCTGACATCAGCCGCCCGCGTCAATCCGCCGCCAGCGCAAATAAACGGAGAATTAAACATGGAACCAACATTGACTCACAACTGCGCGCTTTACTACGCGCAACAACATAAAACTTCAAAACGACGTGCGGCGCTTTTCAAGAGGTTTCGCGCTGCGGCCCGCAAGCAGAGGCCGGATGTTCGGCGGCAGCTGACCTCTGGCGAATTATTCATCGTACAACGACTTCATCAGGACAACGGGCGCTGAGCCGCTTCATTGATTGCATCATGGGTCCCCTGACTTTCGCAAGTTCACAGAACGAAGAAAGCGATTTTGCCGCAGAGGGACGTTGGGAAAACGAAGGGGGAAATCCGGGGCAACTTCAACAGTTACCGTGTGATGATCGGAAGGAAGAGGCCACAACCGGTCCGGCGCGGGGCGCGTTGAAGGCATTCTGCTACCGAGGTCAACGGCACATGCATCTAATCCAATTCCGCGAAATAATGCGAGATGCCGAAGTCGCATACGCAATTCATCCTATTGTGCGCAAGTAGCTCCTAACTGTAAACGACACGACCAAAGCCCTAATCGCATGCGGCTTGCCGAGGGCTGCCAACGTAGCTCAGATTACGAACTCCTGGATATGACTGCTGCTGATTTAACAGAGCGCAAGAGTATCGCTAATGGACAGTGCGCCACCGCTGTCGAAGGCGCAATCCCCGTTGATAACCCAGTGTCGAAAAATAATTGACGCCAATGACACGCTCAAAAAGAAGCGGCCTGATCCGCAACGCCCGTGGACGGCGCGCGACAGCCCGATCCTCTGATCAGGAAGTCATGCTACATCTATCGCGTTCTCAGATTTTCAAAGATTACGAACAGGCTTTCAGCGAAGCGGTGGGTTTGCCGCTTAATATTCGAGCACACAATTCGTGGTCGCCTTCACACCATGGCAAAACCGATCACGATTCATTCGCGGCGATTCTGGCTCGTTTCAACCAGGCCCGCGCCGCATGCCTAAGGGCCCAAACCGATGCGTCCGAAGAATCGGCTTCGACGACCCGCACCGTCACTTGGTTTGCGGGACTCTCAGAAAGCGCAGTGCCAGTGTATGTGGGTGACCACATTCTCGGTTTTCTCGAGACGGGTGAAGTAATGCTCAAGAATCCGACAAAGAAACACTTCGCTAGCATTACCCGGCAACTCCGCGCATGGGGCTACAAGACGGATTGGAAGCAACTTGAGCGGGCCTATTTTCGGTCGTGCGTTTTATCGCCTGTCCGGTACCGCGCGATGTTGCGGCTCCTGAGTCTTTTTGCACAACACCTTTCGATCTTGTCCAATCAACTAGCCGTACGCCGCAAAAACGATGAGGCCACAAATATGACGCGAGCGCGACAATTTATTGAGGATCATCAAGCAGAGCCGCTATCGCTCGGGCGGATCGCCCAGGTGGCTAATATTAGCAGGCATTACTTTTGCAAGATGTTCAAGAAAGCGACTGGGATAAATTTCACCGACTATCTCTCGAGAGTTCGAGTGGAGAAGTCGAAGACGCTTTTGCTCAATCCCAATTCGCGAATCAGCGAAGCTGCCTTCGCATGCGGATTTCAATCCATGACGAACTTCAATCGCGAGTTTAAGCGAATTGTCGGTCGCTCTCCCACGCAATTTCGCGAATCGCTTCCGAAGCTGCGACACTCGGTATAACTCTGTTCATCTGGTGAGAAAGGCCGAGCAGTTTCGCGAGGCGTGACTCATATGAGTCGCAAGTGGGACAATCGCCGCTGGGCTCGACCCAGTTGGGATGCTGGACGCAAGGCGTCGTTGGCTCCCTTGCCGAGTCTGGGATTCGCAAGACAAGAAACGGTGAGTCTTTCGGAAAATACGACCAGACCGTACTCAAAGACGAGGTAAATTACAGAGTCCTTCGGACAAGGAAAAAATAGAAAGATTACGTCATGAGAAAATTAACCCCAACCCTTACACAAAGCGGACTGCTGGCCGTGTTACTGCAACGTCAGCGCTACAAAGTAGTCCAGTTGGCCTGGCGTCGTGGACAACGCAAGCACATGCGCGCCGTTCTTTGGAGTACCCTCACCTGGCCGTGGCGGGCGCTTACGGCACCCATGCCCGTCCGCCATTCGCGCCGAGCCCTTCGTCGGATACCTCCCGTGCCGCGCCTAAATCTTTTACCGAATCTTTTACCGAGGCCAATTGCAATGTCTCCTCCAATCCACACGTACACCGAACTCCAGCAACAGATTCACGACGATCTGCGAATCCAACATCCCGACTGGGTCCAGTCAAATGGCAAATCCCCCATGTGTGATTCTTACGACGCGTGTCTCACGGAAATGCTCGGCACTTTGACTCGAAGAGGATCCAACGGATCGATCGTTCCTCCTCATCGCGCGCTCGAACCGGCAGTGATTGGAAGCTAAAGACTTATGGAATATGCTTTTAAGCTAGTTGAGCTATTCTTATTCTGTTTGGGGATCACCTATTTAGGAGGCTCGGCTATCGTAGCCTACGCGAAGTAAATGACCGGCGACGCATCTACCTTGGTAATTCAGTTAGTCCTTTTAGCTGTTATTATTCTCGCTCCCTGGTTTTATAGGAGGAGTAAGTTAGGTTTGTTCCGCTCAGTTCTAAAAGAACAAGTTACCAGGTAAACGGCGGTCTGCGCCCGACGCTACGACGCTCTCAGCGTTTGAGAGATTTGTTGATTACCAAGTGGTGGAGTAGCGGATCGAACAGCCGATTGTGGCGCTCTCAGTCGCGTGATTTCGGAGGTGCCAAGCGTTTTCTCCATCTTTTCTCCTGCGCAATCGCTTCAATATTTATCGTTCCTACCAGCAATTTTTCGCGGGTTACTACAAAAACTTCGCCGAGCTTTGCGTTGAGCGTCATTTGCTCCGCCTCCGCAATCGTCTGGTCTTCGAAGCAATAGGCATTGTTTTTTTCGATGTGTGCTTCTACCGGTTCTGCCTTGGGGTCGTGTCCGAAACCACCCACGTTCCGGTTCATTTTGTTCTTCGATAGGATACCCAATAATTCGCCGCATTGATCGATTACAGGTGACGAATCGGTTGCCTGCGCCTGCATTTGGTCTAAAGCCGCCCTTACAGAAACCTTATTACAAATGCTCTTCGCAGGCTCGATGATGTCCTTAACTGTGCGGGCTTCGAAATTCCCGCCTCCGAAGTAGTTAGGTTTTATCTGCTCCATAGGCTTAGGGTCCGACGTCGGTTTGAGTACGGGTTGACGGTTGCAGTGAAATCAACGACACCCCCTGGGTGGGCATACCCGCTCTGCGCAAAGGCGGGCTCCGTTATACAAGAGGGGTGAGAAAAATTTCTTGCTCAAAAGTCTAGGGTCGCTGTTCGCAAAGCTGGATTCAAAGCGCGAATCCCGCCCTAAAGCGCGAGATTCGGCTCCCCGAAACTTTCGGAATCGGGTTGTTGACGTGCACGTATTCGACCGAAGCCTAACCGAGCGATACAAGCCTTTCCTTTTGGACGAGTAACTCCTGGCAAGTCCGGGACACCACCGTGCAAGTCTGGACAGTTGGAGAAGGATTTGGGATTGGAAGCGAGTTCTCTCAGACATGCTGCGCGGCTAATAATTTTCGAGATCATGAGGTCCTTCTTCCTTGGTTCAAAGGAGCAGGCGACTAACTTAGCTGCCTTACACTGGTGGGCGAGCGCACGGAACCTCCGCACGCTCGCCGTCAGTGTTAGCGCATTACTGCACTTTGACTTCGATTGTTTTTGGCTTCGGCATGGGGCGTTTTGGCAGGTGAACCTGCAACACGCCCTCATGAAACTCAGCCACGATCTTGGTTGGGTCCGCATCTTCGGGTACGGTGAACGTACGCTCAAAGGTGCCGAAGAAGCGTTCGAGCCGATGGAATTTTCTCTTCTTTTCCTCCTTCTCGGCTTTGCGCTCGCCGGAAATGTAAAGAATGCCGTTTTCAATTGTGACTTTAACGTCATCCTTCTTCATCTCGGGCAGGTCAGCCTTGAACAGATACTCATGATCATCCTCGGTGATGTCCACCAAGGGCGACCAATCGGCTAGTTTGAAGCTCCCCCCGTTATTCGGGAAACGAATGGGAAAAGTCGGAAAGCCGCCAAACAATGTGCTAAAGCGGTTCTGAGCTTCCTCCATCTCCCGGAGTGGATTCCATGTTATTAATTTATTCATATTTTTACCTTTCTGGAGTCAGTTAAAGCCATTTCGGTACATTGCGCTCACCACTTATTGTCAGAGTCGACCCGAATCTTGCGCACGTTGAGCGAGCAGGCCCCGTCGAAGGCGAACGCGCGGCGACTTCACCGGAATTGGAGTATTCCAGAGCCGATCGTAATTTCCGATCAGAACGGCTATTCAACGCTTTCGGAATTTAGGCGCGAACCGCATTTCCAAGTACAGACTTGCACCCTTGAGGTGAGTTGTTGGTGCGCGGGATGCAGAGCATATTGGCAAAGTCTATGAAGGATTCTGTCGTCAGAGGATGCCTGCTGCAGCTTCTCTATGAACGTCGAAGCGAAGGTTCCATTCCGTTCGGCCAAGGTGAGCAGGCGGTCCTGCCGCCAGGAGGCATAAATCACCGTGACTGGCTGCGCGCCTTGGCCCAGCTTTCAGAGTATCACCTCATCGACTGGACCGCTCTTGAGGATCAGACCGGGATGGGCCTGTTGTCCGGCTTTGCTAAGATAAACGACTTCGGAGTCAAAGTGCTCGAAGGTGGTGTCGCGCCTCCGATTTCGATCTCTATCGATAAGAGCCGGCGAACCACCGCGCCCCGGCGGCAAACGCCGACCGCACCGAGCACTCAGCAGCAGCAGCAAGTGGTTATGGATGCACTGGAGAAAGTGATCACTGCGATCAATCAAGCCGATGTGTCGGAGCAGGAGAAAAATGACGCGAAAACTTTGTTGCGAAAACTGCTGGGTAGCAAAGCAGCGGTTAGCGTATTAGGCCCTGGCGCGCAATCCCTCGCCGCGAAGTATTTCGCGAAATAAAGCAGAGAGCGGGCGTGAAAGATTCGCTGGCTCCCTTGTGAGTCTTGGATTCGCACGACAACAAACGGTCAATCTTTCGGAATATACGCCCAGAGTGCACTCACCGACGATGTAAATTACATCGTCTTCGGACAAAAAAAACAGAAAGACTACGTTATGAGACAATTAATCCCGACCCTTACGCAAAGCGGGCTGCTCGCCGTGCTGCTGCAACGCCAGCGCTACAAAGTGATCCAGTTGGCCTGGCGTCGCGCACACCGCAAACACATGCGCGCCGCCATTTGGAATACCCTCACTTGGCCCTACCGCGCGCTCACGGCGCCAACGCTCATCGGCGATTCTGCCGAGCCTTTTGTCGGAACTATCCCGCGTCGCACTTGAATCTTTCACCAGGACAATAGCCATGTATCATCAAATCCACACCTACACCGAGCTCCGGCAACAGATTCACGACGATCTGCGGATCCAACATCCCGAATGGATCCAGCCAAATGGCGAATCCCCCAGGTGTGATTCTTACGACGCGTGCCTCACGGAAATGCTCGACACTTTGACGCGAAGGGGCTCCAACGGATCGATCGTTCCTCCTCATCGCGCGCTCGAACAGGCAGTAACTACAAGCTAAAGAGTTATGGAATATGTTTTAAAGCTAGTTGGAGCTATTCTTATTCTGTTTGGGGATCACCT